>Ga0157366_1000587_pt1 | contig 15710 bp, 19 predicted proteins | sample AttbisABBM1_FD_113149 | JGI IMG/M metagenome (GOLD analysis project Ga0157366, IMG submission 113149) | Fungus gardens microbial communities from leaf cutter ant in Botucatu, State of São Paulo, Brazil - Atta bisphaerica ABBM1 | ecosystem: Host-associated > Fungi > Mycelium > Unclassified ...
ATGAGGCGCTGATATCTCAGGCGCTGCGAGCCTATCTACATGAGATATCTCAGCAGCTGGAACTATAAAGGCCGTAGTAACCTGCCTTGAAAATTCTAATACAATCTCGTGTATTCACTAAGAGCGGTTTCAGACATCATAGAGACTGGGCCACAACCTACCAACCACCATGCGACGTGACGTCCTGTGCAACTGCAGTCCTCTGTTCTTATCCTATACCCCCCATTGCAACTTTATATTTTTCACTGCATACACCAACACTTACACATAACCCTACGGAACAACTTGTCTATTCCACCCACTACATCCACACCCAACTTGGAACACCCAAAGAAGCCCATCGCAGCAACCCGGACAGGTAGTAGTATACCACTATAACCACCGCTTATTTACATATATTAATATAGCTCACCACGTGCAGTGTCGACTGATACAGCTCTCACAGTGTCCTCTGTGAAGTTCGCTCATCGTAGCCGTAAACCTTAGAGTGAGCCGGTGATTCAACATACAAAATATAGGATAACACAATGTCTGACAGTTGCCCTCTTCCCCGCCAGCATAACTAAGGACCTTATTCCCTACTCACGGCCGTCACCAACTACGGTGGTTAAAGGCTGTAGTGAACTGTAGTGAGTTGACACCCTCAGAAATGCAAGCATCATTCATACTTTGCCTTGTAATACCACGAACATGAAGCTCAATCGGAGGAATTTGTCTCATCCCTGTACGCCGCAATCTCTGTCTCTTGGGCACATTGTATCAGACAAATTGACACGAATCTAGACGTCTCAAAATTGAGAGTACCATTCTCCTCATCTCTATCCATTAATCTTGGTGATTGTCTCCCTGGACCGCCTCAAGCCCTCAGATCCTGCTGCATTTCTTCAACCCTAGCTTATTGTATCATATCCTCATATTGCCGTCTTTTTCCCGAGTTTGTGCGCTTTCATCAACACATTGCAGTTCCAAAAGCTTCTTTCGCATAGGTTTCCCATCTTATCTAAATTAGCATTCTACTCCATCGCAGCTGGCTTGCCTCTATTGGCAGGTGAAGCACTAAGCTAGCAAGACTGTGCTTTTGTCCTCTCGTTCTCAGTCTCTGTGATACCTACATAAGAAGTACCGTCTCCGTCACCACTCACGCCGATTCCTCCAGCCAACTCGAAGCTGCACCGACATCGACAGACGATCCTAATCTACAATATCTACTAGATACCAGGTCATCTTATTTCAGAATGTCCGGACACAGCACACCCTTCATTCCTCCGCTTGACACTCCTGAACCAGCCGTTTTTCCACCAGTCATACCACCAAGTCCTCCAGCTATTCAATCTTCTCGGTATCCCCCTGGACCTGTTTCGGGAGCCCCGTCAGCCGGTTGGGAAGCACGGCCTCAACAAGCACAAGTACCACTTTACGGTACACCTTACATTTCCGCTCCCTTTATCGCGGTTTCACCGTATTCCCAAGGCCTACCGTCAACCACTTTTAACTATTCACCATTGCCCCCAGCTGCACCCAACGGACTATCTGCAGATTATCGTGGATACCCGGATTTTCTCCAAACCCCGCTAGTGGGCACTGGAGGTACGGCTCCTCCAGTCAATGCACCAGTAATTCCTCCGCATGGGACACCATGGCACGCTGGAGGGGCTATACCGTTGCATCATGGTCCACCTCCAGGCGCATTTCCCTCTTCGCCTTGGGGAGCACCCAGAGGATGGCCCAGTGGAGACGGTGTTCACTATCCAACCAGCTGGGGACCATTCATGTCACCTGATGGGTACCCGGCGAATTTTCCTGCGTGGGGAGGAGGATTTGGTGGTTGGTTCAGGCCTGGCGTCCAACCTCCGGCTCAGCAGGAACCACCTAGAAGATCTAACAAGGAAACGGGTGATCGGATGCCGAGGTTTACAGCTGGACCGCACTGTGAGTTGATTGACTGCTCATGCTATCTTGGTAATAACTGATGGATCTGTCTGCGCAGATGGGCCGGTATTGACTGCTTTACAATTACAAGTCGTTTGTGAGACACTGGAGCTAAACCCACTTATCACTCCTGTCCCAGATTCCGGACCAGAATCGGATAAAATTTACCTACAGTGGAATATGCTCAGGGAATCGAGTCTTGTCCATCGCTCTTGCGATCCTATCCAAGTCTCATGGTCAAGTGGGCGAGACGAACCTGCAACGTTCCCCCGCATGGATGTCCTCAACATCGTGAGTGAACATTACCCTTGGCTCATCAAAGTCAAGGCACAAAATCCTGAAGTCGGTGTTTCGTGTGGGGAAGTCATTGAAGCCATTGCGCAAGACATGGGAAAGTATGCGTTCAAAGTCGATTATCAAGTGTTACCAGAAAACCTTCGGGGCACGGTGTCGAGGGCTTATAATTATAATCGGTCGAGAAGACCGGATGTGCCCGGTGGGAAGATGGGTGTGGGGTTGAAGAGAGCGGATTTCTTAGGACAGATGACGACATTTGGAGGACTCGAAGCTGATCCCGATAAAGTGAGGATGGTCTGCGGTGCAAGGATTCCTGGGTATGTTGTGTTAAGACGCGATAAGCGGGAGTTTATGGCGCAGGAAGAGGTGGGTACTGCAAGCTCACGAGGGAACGGGGAGCCAGAGTAGAGCGGGGGAGCAGCACAAGGAGTACTGCAGGAAGTACGTGGATCGATGTTTAGAGTGCAGGTGGTGAATCAGGTAGTAATTAGAACAGAAAACGATGGATCAAACTTCGTTTGATCCGGTAGTTGATAACGGCTAACGACCGATACTCCCGGAGCATGTTATTGACCACCCAAGCACGCGGTATGCGTCATCGAGTTTAAGTGATCCATTCCTTCGGCTGTATACCTGAAACCTGGAGCAGAGTGTGTTCGTCGCTCATGACTCTCATTGACTCATGAATTATAATCAGATGACATGCGCATGGTGCATTACGTCACTTCCTATCTTTACCTCGGAACCTGCGCTAGTCCAGATCTCATGTTTAACTGTTGTCCAACAGGCATTTGGATGCCACTGGCAGGACCTATGGCCTCGTATCTTGGTCTGTCGCACTAGACATTCTCGCTGAACCATGTTGATGCACCATCAGTAGCTATTAACGGATACCACTCCAACACAATAAGCCTTGCGTCAGCTATTCGGCAGGCCGTCGAAATCGGGATCCAGACAAATCTCGGGATGGGGAAGTCTTTTGTTTAACTCCCCCTAGATAGTTTAATTAATATGAATCATGAATCGCCCAGTCTATTAATGTTAAACCAGCGTTAAAACCAATCTAACGAGGAAAAAATTCATCCCCGCTTTGAAGTCAAACATTTTATTGTAAGACAGATACTTATTTTGACATAGGTTCGGTGTTAATGTGGGACTGGTGCATATCATACATAATATAGATCCCAAGACATTTTTTTACGGAAATAAAAATAAAATGTAGATTTTTCGATTCATCAAAGAGTTACATAAGTGACAATCTTGGATTACGTCTGGGGGACATGGATCTGCCACCTTTCATTGTATTATTCGCAGCAAGTCCCCAACTTTAAGCTTATCATTGAACTTTGGCCTACTCTGGAAGGTTGGATCATCTGAGTTGTACCAAATCTATAATAAGATGTCCGAGAGTTTGCAGAAGAAGAAATGCCTTTCTTTCGAGTACCAGAATTCACTGTGACAGGTTTAACCCACTCACCGTCTGTATACGAATTCACAGGTTGCTGTCTGGTACTTCGTCGGATATTATGTGATAGTGTTAGTTGGTCCATAGTACTAGGGCTAACAGTACTAGGGCCAACAACGAAGTCGCCAAGGCATCTGGCAATACTGTAGATTAGCTGTCGGAAGCATTTGTTTACCCTCTGCACGATTCAAAAGTAATTTCAAAAGTATGTTGTTTGTTGCTGGTACGATTCCCGATCAGTCTTCTGTCACTGATATCTTTCGCACAACGTTCATCCATTCAATTTCTTCTATCCCTGATCTGCGATTACAGTTACAAGTAGCAATGAAGGCCGCAGTTTATGGTACTCACAAGGTGAAAAATATCCGAGGTTGTAATCTCAAAGCCCATGTGGCTTATCTCGAAATCGTAGTACGACATCGAATCACTTTCAAAAGCGGCCGAGGGATCAAATATACAGTTCACATTTATAGAAGCACTACTTGATGAGTTGACGGTTCAATTGGCCGACGGACATGACGCAGTTTGCCTCTTTGTCAATGATGTTTGCAATGCAGAGGTGATGAAGCATTTGAGTGACCTGGGAGTGGTACGACAGCCTACCTGAACGTATATTAGGACAGCGATGACGTTGACTTGCTCAGAAATTCGTTGCCCTGCGATGTGCAGGCCATAACAACATCGATCTATTAGCCGCTGCTAAGTACAATATTCAGGTCGCTCGTGTGCCCGCATATTCCCCAGAAGCTGTGGCTGAATTTACTGTGGGGATGATCATGACCGTCGTACGCAAGTATCACAAAGCATATAACCGGGTCCGAGAAGGAAACTTTCTCCTCGATGGTCTTTTGGGCTTTAATCTTCAAGCAAGGACCGTTGGACTGATTGGTACCGGGAAAATCGGGTTATTAACAGGAAGGATCCTGTCGAAGGGATTTTGCTGTAATGTCATCGCATATGATCCTTTCCCGTCCCCTCTTGCGGCGGAATATGGAATTGATTATATGAAAGATTTGGATGAGCTGTTGGAGAGATCAGATATCATCAGCTTGCACTGCCCACTGACAGAAGAGACGAAGTATGTCATCAACCACAATACGCTCGGCAAAATGAAAGAAGGAGTTATTTTGATAAATACTTCAAGGGGAGGCTTAATTGACACATATGCATTGATACGGTGTGTGCTATTGTGCCCTTTTATACACGGTTGCAAGGGTATGATTGTTAATAGAAGGTTTGTAGTGCATTGAAATCTGGTCATGTTTCTGCTGTAGGTATGGATGTCTATGAGCGAGAATCAACCTATTTCTTCGCAGACTCAAGTGCGAAAGTCATTCATGATGATGTTTTTGCCCGCCTGCTGTCCTTTTACAATGTTTTTGTGACGTTTGTGGTTCCATTCGCTGAAACAATGCCTTGTTGAGCTGACATTATCTATTAGAGGTCATCAGGCCTTCCTTACACAAGAGGCACTTGCAAATATTGCAGAAACCACGGTTCTCAACCTCTTGTCATTGAAATCTGCCAGTAATTGTCCCAATATCGTTCGCTGGACACCATTGTTGGATTCAGGCTCTAGCTTGGGACCGAAAAACAACTGAGTCAACGAGTGCGCTCAACCCTGGTTTCCCATTTGCATCTGACTTTGGGATGTGCACAATGCTCAGTCAATGGGTGGCCTATTTTCGAGAATTCTGGCAGGGACACTATTTTCTGAAAATTGTATGGATAGTCTCTGATGAGACAGCTGGTAATTTATCCCTTAATTATTATTTTTTAAATTTTTGGTCACATGCAAGAACTAATTGTGAAGAGTTAGGCTAGCTCTGAAATAGGGATCTTGATCGATCTTGGCTGCGGATAAATCTCCGATTTGTTTAATTGAAGGATCATATGTACTTTTTGTATACCGAACAAGAACACCACAACCACAGTATAGCTCTGCAAGAAATCGATAAAAGGGACGTGGTTTTCACTCGAGGAAACATGACTTTGCGCCCTCTGTAGCAACATGTCGCAATTTCAAGGACTTCTCGGATGGACACCACCTCACGGCACGGATTGGGTACATGTCGACTGTCCGGATTTCCACTCAGAACTTGACCACTCATTCTCGTCGCTCTCTACATCTTCCTCTCCTTCAGAAACTACTTGTGGAAGAACAGGCCCCCCCCAGGGATCAGACTCGGTGCCCCGCCCCAGAAACGCATTTATCATATTTCGCTGCGAGTGGGTACAGCTATATTTATACCAGAAACGAATGCAGGATCCCAAGACCCCTCGCCCCCTCCGCACCATCCCCCTCTCGGGCATTTCTAAAGAGCCGTCGCTCTCTATGCGCGCATCTATCGCTTGGCGTCAAATGAGTCCCGAGGAAAAGGAGCCATACGAGGCTCTTGCAAAGAAAGAGCGCGATGATCATGCGACCAAGTACCCTGGATACCGTTTCTGTCCAAGAACACGTACTTCGAAGAGGAAGAAAAGAAACAACAAAGGTAGCAAGCGTCTCTATCCAGCGATTAGTGATGACATCGCACCCGCACCTGAGCATACCGTTTCTTCTTCTCCAATCCTTCTCGGATGGTCCCCGGATTCGAATCTTGCTGGCCATGCTCCAGATGCTGGGTATAGCACCACTGATCTAGCTGCTCAGGTATGATTCGTTCAAACGACCGATTGAAGGAACACTGCTTATTTTCTTCTCTTGAACTAGGAATCATCTGTCGTTTCCGCATCAAGCAACGCTAGTACCAATGCCTTTGGTATACTCTCGGCAATGAACGATTTATCGGTACCAATGGGGATTGTCGAAGGTGTTGAGCCAACTCCCAGTCAGATGCAACCCACTACGGATCTTCTCTATGATTACCTTACCATACAACACCAACCTTACGCTAACGGCGGCTCGATTCAGCCCTGGTACATGTCAATGGAGTCCCCATATTTCTTTCCTGCACAATTGTCAAATGATAATTACTCTTATGGGGTTACAAACTTTCAACAAATTTCCGATTATACTACTCTTGCTGGTGCGGTTCCATTCTAGTATCCGTGTCGTGTGGCGAAGGAGACTGTCATTCTTGAATATTCCCAGCTTTATTATCACTCTGAATTCGTCATTGCACGAGTATTAATACTTTATAAGTATTTAGTGCTAAATAGCTACATCATATTTTCGATAATTTCTATAGTGAACAAACATCGTTTTGAATACAACAAGTCGATTAATTGTGTGAAAATGTCGGATCAGTGTAGTACATCTTTTATTTATTGATTTATTCTGTCTCTCGCATGACTAAGTTTCTTTCTCGTAAGATGAAATTAATAACTTCTGCATCACATAACACACATGTATTCATGAAAACGGCATTGGACTAACGCGCTTGGTTTAATGAGCACTGTATTGACAGCATGAGCGGTGTGTTCTCATGCCGCTACGATGCGATGTTGCGCTTCGAACCCAGCGTTCCAATGTAAGTTCAATCTTCTCGTTCAAATTGGCAGGGCAGCCTATATATGATGTTGCGGACGGAAGCTGACATTAGAGTAGGGTCCCGATGAAGATGGTAAAGATATGCCATAAGAATGTATAGGTATCAGCCCGAGTCAAGAACTACAATACAAAGAAAACGCCAATGAGAGCTAAAGGCACATTATAATGTCCAAGCTCTCACGATATACGTCTTGGCCTTACTCAGGTGCCGTTCAAAGCAAAACGATATCTTCGACCTAATCTTTAGGCAACTCCTTCATCAGTGGATGATTCGTTGTCCAGCGTATGATCAGGTCCTACAATACGCAGGTTTAGAGACACTGATATAGGATAATGTAAAAGCAAGAACACACCGAAGCACCCAAGGGCTGGTCGTGAGGTACCATATGTCTAGAAATCCACGCTAAATGCCATCCAAGAAAGTTAAGCTTAAGAAAGAACAAACCCTGCATCCCAGATATTGACGAACGAAATGTTTCCTGCCGTGATACCAAAACCACCGGCTGTGCGAACCTCTCCTACCTGTACTCCGGTATTGATAGTATTGAAAGGAAGAGGTTTGGCCCTTTTGAACTCGTCAGCAAATCGTGTTTCAAGGTTTTCAACCCATCGTTCATTGCCCTAAGGGAAGTAGATCAATGAATGCCGATTCGACCATAATCTCGGAAAAAACTTACAATATAGTTGCACATCATGTCTGAAGTCAAGATAACCGTTCATGACTCAATCAGGAAAATGAAACAACCAAACTCACCAGCGTTGCCGGCATAAACTAAAAGGCGAATACCGTCTTCAATCAACTCGGGGAGCAGGTTTGCAGAGTTATGCATGCCATCGCCGTTCATGGTGAAAGCTTGATTAATGTCCATGTTACAGGACTCAAAAGTCCTTTCGGGGTTGACACCTAGGGCAGCCTTGTTCTGAGGATCGTTCATCCAGGTTTCAATCCACTGCATTTGCTTGTAGCAAAGGGGTCCGTCCGTTTGCCTGTCGCATTTCCTTCTCACGTCATACGGATTGAGGCCAGTCTCTGATCGTAGCACGAGTCAAATGCAACAATGAGATCAAATTAATTCGACGTACCCATTAGTGGTGTGAAGAGTTGAGTATTACAGTAAAGTTGGGCAGGTACACATGTGAGTCGGGAGCTGAATCGATAACAGGCTTTAATAAGCTGTTGACAAACGGGAATCTTAGTGCGGAGAGCCTTGCATTCCGGTCCTTCCGGGTCCAAAACAGGAAAAGGACCATTACAAGCATAGTCAGGTACCGAGGCCATCTGAATATACGGGTCTGTGAGACCGTTCGCGAGGATGATAGAAGCGAGGTTGATGTGCTTCAACCCAGGAGTGGGAGCAACAGCGAGTTGTTTATTAGCATCATGGATGACCTTGGCGATGTTGGGAGCGTATGTGCCACCATAGCTTTCCGCAGCGATGTGGAAAGGTTTCTCGGAGTATTGAGGGAAGCGGTTCAGAAATAGCTCAAGAAATGCGTGAACATCTTTACCGGCAACAGGACTGGAATCAACGGTTGTGCCACCATCAGCATAGGAGTAACCGACGTTAACAGGCTGGTCTAAGAATATGATATTTGTGTGATGATTCCAGCTGAAGTGGTTGAAGGTTGTATTATGGCCTTCGTTAGTGATGCTGCAGGGTCCGAGTTCAAAAAGTAATCCGGTTGAGGAACTGCATCCGGGTCCACCATTGAGCCAGAGCAGGAGAGGATCATACTTGGGTGATACCCGTGACTCAAAGAACCTTGGGGGAAACATTAATTCCGATAAGGCTGCCAAATCACAAGAAACCAACCAGAAGAACAGGTGCTTATCCTCGGCGATATCCAAATAGCCCGAATACTGCTTTACAGAAGGATCGCAGAGCTCTGGCTCGGTGATCCTTAGCTTATAAGTACTGAAAGCTGGGAGTGAGAAATGCTCGTCTGACAAGAGAAATGTTAGTTCACTTCTGTATTTTGGGACGGTCAACTTACATAGGAGGTTATCCTGTTTGATGTATGCCTTTCCTGCATGCGTCCATTTCTGCATGTTTGATTTCCCCTTCAAAATCTCTTTCTTGCTGTCTTCCAAGTAGTCAGCCACGGAATGCTTGAGACCATTGCTGGTTTTAAAGGTGTCTTGTGCTACGGAAGTCCCGTCAAGGACGACTTGTGCCTCATCTAATGGTACAGCAGAAACGAGAGAGTGACAGAGAGTGACAAAAGGGAGCAGAGAGAACTTATACTTCATGACTGGTGGAACTTTCCACTGTCGTAATTTGCGCCACTTGACTTGGAGTCACGTGCAGAGTCGGAGACTAAATTCAGTTCAAAATAAGCACTTAATATAGCTGTTGAAAATACAGATAGCAATTTACCGAGTAGAAACCAGAATCCAATAAAACTGGAGTTTGGTGGTTCCTGGTTGAAAATAAGCCTTGTGAACAACATGCAATATGTTCATCAGAAAGAGCTGGCAGACGTTTGTGATTGATGGCGCCTTTGTTAAGCTTTGCCAAATATTAATGACATGTAGAATGCAAAGGCCCATCTTATGGGAGGTTGTTTATAAATATCGTAAGCGTCCGCAATTGAATATTGCAATCGCTTATCATCCCAGTGGCAAGTTTCTCCCTGGCTCTTGACTCTGCAAAATCTGCAAAATTGAACACAGTATCAGGTTCCTCAATCTCTTTCCCCATGCAGTGTCGGTACTCATAATGAATCTAGACTTACATGATGGATAGATCCCATCTAACTGAGTGCAGAGATGATCATTTTGCGGCAGTGAAACATGGTTTCATATACTGAGTAGTTTGGAATCTAGTTTGCGTTTCTCAGACCTTGATTATTCTGCGGGTTCCTGCAAGTTATACATTAGACAATGACGAGGTGGAGCCTGTTGATTCAGGCGTGCTCCCTGCCCTAACTTTTTTGTCTTTCCCACTCAAGCTGTTTGGTCATTGGGCAGTTTCATCCCGAACGTTAGCAATCCTAATCGGAAGGTAGTAATAGGGCAGAGTCACCAAAAGAGGAAAGAAAGAAGAATAGAAGTAAATACAACTAAAAGACCAGCCAAGTGAATTACACTAGGACCATTGACCTTCCCCATTGAGACGGCTTTTAGCAGAGCCTCCTCTATCCTCTCTGACATGGCATCTAAGCTAAACATCTCACGGGCGCGCTGTTTTCCACGACTGGAAAGACTTTCCCTGTCATGGGGATGAAGACCAAGAATTTCTCGCAAAGTTCCTGCCCAAACCTCTGGATCAGGAGGACGTAGCCAGCCAGTGCGCAGACCAGTCGAATCGTCGATGATACTTTCTGTCGGACCTCCACTATCACATGCCAGGATTGGTACGCCACAAACCATCGCTTCGACGGGTCCGATGCCAAAGTGCTCATTGGCAGGAGTATAGATAAGGACTTTTGTGGAAGGACTATTAAGCAGAGCGGTGCGCTGAGCAGTTGTAAAATTGAGAAGAAATAAAATATCGGGTGAGTGTGATCTAGTGTGGATAGGCATTGAAACAATAGATTTATCGGGTGCTTCGAGAGTGTATGTGAGAGAATGCGATCGAGAAAGCTCTACGAGGGAATCCAAAGTTTCGGTATTGTCCTGCAACCTGGGGTCGTAACCACCTGCAAATAGCTTAGGTCCAGGACGAGTATTGAACACAAGCCACTCACCCGCAAGCACGAGGCGCAAGCCATCTAAGCTCGGTAGTTTTTTCAATCTAGCAAAAGATTCAATCGCTAGTGCAGCGTTCTTTTTCTTCTCAAAGCGATTCAAAGAAAGCAGAGTAGGTCTTGAACTTTGTATCACTTATCAGTTTGCTCGTGAACGTAGAAATAGAGTATTAACGCACGATGATATTTTTGTGATCTCTGGGTCCGTGAGATCTACTTGAGTTGTGTAGGCCTGGATATTGATGCCAGGGTATACAACGTCTGGATCGGATTGAATTGAAGGGAAATGCGACCTGAAAACATGGGCAGTAAACTTGGAATTCGCAAGGATCACATCAGCTTGTCCTATGGAGATAAAATTAAGACGATATATTATATTCAGCTTAAGCTCATTCGACGCACTTGTCGTCATTTCTTCGAGTAGATCCATAGGATAACGATATATTCTTTTCAACAAATTACCTTGTGCTTTCACCAGATTTCCACCCACCAAAAAAGTCCTATTGGCGAGTAATTTGTCAGGGAAGTGACAATAAAAGACCACTCGAGTTTTGCCAATTGCGCGGAGAAAGGGAACGCAAGTCGAAAGTTGGTCAACAAAGTAGACATCATATGGGGGTCCCTGACGCAAAATAAGCTGAGTGGTGAGGTGTAGCTGTCTTGCATGAGCACAGAGGATATGGAGCTTTCCCCCTATTGATCGAGGAAAAGGCGGTTTGATGTAGCGAACGTTTAGACAACCTTATTGTGATTGGTTTAGAACAAGCAACTTGTATGCCGAATATATATATATATACATACCATTTTTTGTTTCTTCAAAGCAGTGTTGTGAATCCCAGTGCGAAGTATATATGTCGACTGTATGGCCTAGACTTTGGAGGCCCAGGGCAGCATCAACTACTAAACGCTCAGCTCCACCTGGAGTAATAAGCACATCGTCCATGAAAACGAGAGTAATGAAATCACCAATGCCCAAGTCAGGATGAAGGAATGCTATCCGCAGAGGCCTTTTCGGCATTGTCAGAAGGGTCCACGTCGTTTAATGGTTAGCCTGGGAATGTTGAGGTCATTGTGAATATCTATTTGTTCTCCGTATGGGACTGCTGAGCACTACACCACCTTGATCAGGATGAATGACCCGAGAGTATTTTCTGACCGATCAATCACCCTCGGTCTCCTCCCACCTCAAGTATCTGATTCTTTTCCAAACTCAGTTCTCCCCCTTTACCTCTTGAATTCCTGGTCCTCGACTGTCAATGGTCATGCCTCTTGAGCTCAGAGAGACAAGTAAGGTCTCAGAACCCCAATCAGACCTCAGAACTGTCCTTGAATCCGAGATTAAGTACGATCCATTCCTTTCGACATATCTCAGCATCGATCCGATTTCATTGTCACAATTTAAAGGGAATGGCATTTCCGTAGGTAAAGATCCAGAAGTACAGCATTTGCTAAAATGAGCTCCCTTGCTGTGCCATCGATGATACTTTTGAAGATATATATTTTCACCAGAACAATAGCGAGGAACATCAAGCAGCACTGAAGCTCCGAGATGCAGTCCTTCGCCTCCGCCGCGATGGTGCATTTGTCGCTGTTCCTTTATTCTGCGTCAATACTGGTCCGATAGGACCGCACCCTGTTGGTCAGTGTCATAGACAATTTCGATCTGTTTTCCAACTTCTTTGATTCCAGGTTCATATGAAATATGGTGCCCATCCGAAACATTCTCTGCAGTTTTCTCGTATATGTGTCTTAATAGAGGCAACTTGAGGTGTGCCAACATATCACGTTCCTGGTGCTAAGACCACTAACGATACCCAATGAACAGTGTCCTGATCCATCCTTTGACGCGACAACAAGTAAGAGTACTTTTTTCGAGCTGAGTTGCATTTTATTGATAGCGTTGTTGATTTCTTTAGCGCATGTAAGGTTGAAATCCCTATCGTTGAACATGTCACCCACAATAGGATAGAGATCACCAAGATCGAGTTGCGTGGTTAGGCCAGTCTTATGGTCTTGACCTCTCAACACTTCCTGTTTACTCAGAAGAGCTACCGAGTCAGTATTCGGCACTGAGTACGCTTTCCTTGTCTCTGGCACCTGGCACCTCTGATTTGTATCAGGATTGGGATATACGGCACCATCAACACTCAGCATTGAAGATCGCCTCAAAATAGGAGCAAACGTTGAAGCAATACTTTCTGCTGATAAGGATGCTGCCAAAGCACCACCAAGGAATCCCAATGTATGAATGGATTAGCATCCTTTATGCTGAATGCCAAATATCACAACAAACAATGTGGATACATATTAATATAGCAACACATGTATGTGAATCCAAGTATACAAGCAAGTTTCTACGAGTGTGAAGGTTACAATGCAGGGGATCGGCTACCGGAAGCTTATACTATGGCTATGCTCGAGGTATCAGCCCATTCGCCAAAGAGAAGGCTAATGCTTTCGCCATTGTGGGTTCTACGAATACTTTCGGCAATCGTTGGACTTATGTCGATAGTGACCAACTTGGAACACAGAGCTTGATGTTGTTTTTGCGGAATAGTGTTAGTGACCTAGATATATTAGGATTGATCTCTCCCTGCGAACAGATGAACATACCACAAGTTTCTCGATGGGGAGTTCATCTATCAAGCTTACGTTAGTTTCCGATAGAAGACCTAATCACGTCATATGGTTAGCTGAGAGCACCAACCGAAAGGGCTTAACAACAGTACCGTGTGATATGAGCGCATGGACTGATTTAACACCTTTCTCTTGTAGGGTTCTGGCAGCAAGAGTGAGAGTGGTGCCAGTGTCAATCATGTCATCGAGGAGGATCGCAACCTGGTACAGTTTGATTATTACACATGCGATGAAGTGAGACTCGAAAAACGAATATACCTTGTCTTTTACATCTCCAACCAGAATTTCCATCCGTTCTGGCGCAGTCTGAGATTTCCCATCACGCTTTCGATGAGTAAGAGCAAATTCAATTCCGAGCTTATCTGCCATTGCAGTTGCACTGTAGCGCACATTTGAGACTCGTATCAGAACCTCAGCGAGAATTACTCACCGCTTGGCACCGCCAGCATCCGGACTAACAACAATGCCATTTTCCCACCCAGGGATACTCCGCTTGATGTAAGAGATCATCAGCGGTTCTGACCACAGGTTATCCACCGGGATATCGAAGAAGCCCTGGATTTGGCTTGCATGAAGGTCCATCGTAATGACATGATCACATCCTGCAACTACAAGCATGTTTGCTACCAACTTTGCCGTGATCGGTGCTCGGGATTTGTCTTTCTTATCCATGCGAGCGTAAGGGAAAGAAGGTATGACGGCAGTGATCCTACGTGCAGAGGCTGTTTTACAGGCAGAGATGAGAATCAGGAGTTCCATGAAGTTGTCGTTGACATCGCCACAGCCAGATTGAATGATAAAGACATCTTCATCTCGCACAGACTCTGAAATCTTCACGTTGGTTTCTCCATTGGAGAATTTTTTAACTGTAACAGGGACGAGTGAGACATTTAGCCTGATATTGTCAAGAATCATAATTTCGATGGACGACGGTTAAGGTCGCATTTCTGGAGGCGACTCGAAAGAGCTCACCGCTCAGCCACAGTTTGGGCGAGCTCGGGGTGGCTATTCCCTGGTGAAATATAAGGACTTTCAACACTGGGAGCAAGAGGAACGCACCCGCCAAGATACGAATAGAGTTGTTATGATGCATGACAGAGAGAGGAGTAATAAATTAGAACATTAACGGGGGTGAACTGGGAAGCAAGAATTGAAACAAAAATTACCAACATTAAAGTATTTGTTCCCTGCAAATAAAGTCACAGCCACTTGCTCATATTGACCATTCAAATACAAATACAGATATATCATGAAGGAGGTACTCGGATTGTGACATTTTCGACCACATATTCTGAGTCTGCATATCCCAGGACCTGGGTCAAAAGCGAACTAAAGAATATCAGAGTTTGTTCAACACAGGAGATGGACGTACGCACCTGTTCAACCCCTTGACACGCGTAATTTGGACTGAGTTATAGTTTGCGAGTCCTCGACCAACCTCAACCAAACTAGCCTCTGTAAATTCCAGACTCCTATCTCCTAGACTTGGATCGGTATCCAGAATAGCATAAGGACTGTCTCTGGAACCAGAGTGTTCTTCTCCTTGTACTAATGCCACCTCTGGAGTGGGGGTTCCTGGTCTTGTTGACACATAACCTTTACCATACCTCTCGCGAGCCGCCTCTTGCGATGCAGAGGAAATCAAATCCCCTTGTACGATGCAAATCCGGACCGCCTGACCAGATGCAAAGGCACCTAGTACACCACGGACTCCAACTGCCAACAATCTACCTCCAGACTCTCGGCGCGATAGAACCAAGTGTGCACCTGCGTCAATGATCACACTTCCAGCAGGGAATAGTGTATGACTTGTCCAGGACTTGAGGTCACGGAGTGGTGCTGACGAAGCTTTAAATAACGTATGTGGCGGTCTGGAGATAGCTGGGCGATGACCACTGGCTTCCCCAACCTGGATTAAGGAGGCATCGGGTTTGCTCGTGGTTAAAGTGGGGCTAGTGCGACCAGATAGAGGTTCACGGGGAGTCGAAGGCTCTGACAAGACTTTCAGAGGATTACGTTGGTGGAATTCGATGACACTCAGAATATTCTCGGGACGTTTGCTTGATATGATAGCAGTAGTCACACCAGCTGCAGTGGCGATGTCCGCTGCAATTAGCTTTGTCTCCATTCCGCCCGTTCCGAGGTTAGACCCTAATGTTGTCGTACTCACTTAAAAGAGGACCATGATGAGGAAAAAGA
>Ga0157366_1000589_pt1 | contig 15700 bp, 13 predicted proteins | sample AttbisABBM1_FD_113149 | JGI IMG/M metagenome (GOLD analysis project Ga0157366, IMG submission 113149) | Fungus gardens microbial communities from leaf cutter ant in Botucatu, State of São Paulo, Brazil - Atta bisphaerica ABBM1 | ecosystem: Host-associated > Fungi > Mycelium > Unclassified ...
CATTGACGGTGAGATCGGCCGGGATGTTGCTGCCGACCAGCGAGTGGTAGCGCGCCACCGGCAGCGGGTTGGCCATGCCGGCGAACATGCCTTCGCCATCGTGAGCGATCGCCGAGGCTTTGCCGTGCAGGATCTCGCCCGCCTGGCCAACCTGGCCGCCATAGGCTTCGACGATCGCCTGGTGGCCGAGGCAGATGCCGATGATCGGCAGCCGGCCGCGCAGGCGTTGCAGCAGTTCCGGCATGCAGCCCGCTTCGGACGGCGTGCCGGGCCCGGGCGACAGCATCAGCACCGGCTGGGTCATGTGCTCCAGGCGTTCGATGATCACCTCGGCGGCGATCTGATTACGGTAAATCACCACCTGGTGGCCGCTGGCGCGCAGCTGATCGACCAGGTTGTAGGTAAAGGAGTCGACGTTGTCGAGCAGCAGGATATCGGCCATCAGAACACCTCCTTGGCATGGTGCGCAGTGGCGATGGCGCGCAACACGGCACGGGCTTTATTACGGGTTTCGTCGGCTTCCGCCTGCGGGACGGAATCCAGCACCACGCCGGCGCCGGCCTGCACGGTGGCGATGCCGTCTTCAACGTAGGCGGAACGAATGACGATGCAGGTATCCAGATCGCCGGTGGCGGTGAAGTAGCCCACCGCGCCGCCGTAGCTGCCGCGGCGCGTGCCTTCGGAGGCGGCGATCAGCTGCATCGCCCGCACTTTCGGCGCGCCGCTGAGGGTGCCCATGTTCATGCAGGCCTGATAAGCGTGCAGCACGTCGAGATCGGCGCGCAGGGTGCCCACCACCCGGGAAACCAGGTGCATGACGAACGAATAGCGATCCACTTTGGTCAGGTCGGCCACGTAGCGGCTGCCGGCCTGGCAGATGCGCGCCAGATCGTTGCGCGCCAGATCGACCAGCATCAGATGCTCGGCCAGCTCTTTGTGGTCGGTGCGCATTTCCAGTTCGATGCGGCTGTCGAGATCCAAATCCAGCGAACCATCGGCGCGGCGGCCGCGCGGGCGGGTGCCGGCGATCGGGTAGATTTCGATTTGGCGATTGCCCGCGTCGTATTTCAGCGCGCTCTCCGGCGAAGCGCCGAACAGGGTGAAGTCATCATCCTGCATGAAGAACATGTACGGGCTGGGGTTGTTGTCTTTTAAGGTTTGGTAGGCCGCCAGCGGCGCCGGGCATGGCAGGGAAAAGCGGCGCGACGGCACCACCTGGAAAATTTCGCCCTGGCGGATCGCTTCCTGCAGCTCGCTGACCACCGCGCCGTACTCTTCGTCACTCTGGTTACAGCTCAGCTGCATGTTTTCCAGCTTTTGGTGCGGGATTGGCTGCGGGGATTGTTGCAACTCAGCCTGCAGCTGTTCCAGGCGATGCTGCAAACGCTGCGCTTCACTCGCCTGCTCACTGAAGACGCTGGCCTGCAGACGGGCCGAGCCGCGTTGGTGATCAAGCACCAGCAGGGTTTCCGCCAGATAGAAGCAGAAGTCCGGGCAGCGTTGATCCTGGCGCAGTGCCGGCAGGGCCTCGAACCCGGCGACCAAATCGTAGGCGAACAGGCCGCCCAGCATCACGGCCTCGCGCTCGTCCGCCGGGGAGTCCACCAGGGTCAGCAGCGTGCGCAGCGCGTCGAACACCGACAGTGAACGCAGGCGGGCGTCTTCGTCCTGCACCGCGTCGATCGCCGGGAAGGACAGTTCGCGGCCGTTGGGGCGTGCCTGATTGCGCACTTCGGGCGGCAGCGCTTCGTCCAGCAGCGGCAGCAGCGCCGCGCCGTTGGCGGTCAGCGCCTGCACGCTGACGGTTTGGCCCAGTGCGGTAATACGCAGCGCGCTGTCGATGACCAGCAGGCTCTGCAGATTCTGTTTGCTGTTGATTTCCGCCGACTCCAGCAGCAGGGTGGCCGGACGGGCGCCGCACAGCTGGTGGAAAAGGGTGGTGGGATCGCCCCGGTAGCTGGCTTGCGCCTTCAGCAATGTCAGTTGTGGTTTGGTGTTCATCATCGGTGGTTCCAGTGAATTCTGTCCATAAAAAAGCCCGCATCAGGTGCGGGCTCAGGAAATCTGCATTGTCAGATGACAGCTATGCGCGATTACACCGCCCGCAAGAGGGAGGTACGCCACCAACCGTGAAGAGAAAAGTATGTGTTCATTTGCAGACTCTCTTTGTTAACTCTCATCCGACACGGCCGTTGCCGTGAACTTGTGTACTAGTTAACTGGTTCGCGAGGGCAAAGTCAACCCTCTTTTTGCACAATGTTTTAGCGGTCAGCGTGAATTCTATTCATCGTCTGCCTGGCGCAGAATAGATTTCCGTCCGGCCGCCGATCGCGGGTATGATAGAAAACCAAGCCATTGCCGGATAGCCGTTTTGACAGACAGTAACCCCTCATCCATCGCTTTTACTCTGTACGACCTCCACAGCCACACGACCGCCTCCGACGGCTACCTGACGCCGACGCAGCTGGTGCTGCGGGCGGTAGAGATGCGCGTGGGCGTGCTGGCGATCACCGATCACGACACTACCGCAGGCTTGGCTGAGGCCGCCGCCGCTATTGCGGAGCAGGCGTTGCCGCTGCGGCTGGTCAACGGGGTGGAAATCTCGACGCTATGGGAAAATCATGAAATTCATATCGTTGGGTTGGGCGTGGACGCCGCGCACCCGGCGCTGGTGGCGCTATTGGCGGAACAAACCGAACGTCGCCATCGGCGGGCGCAGGAGATCGGTGTGCGGTTGGCTAAAGCGCGCATTCCCGACGCCTATGCCGGCGCCCAGCGGTTGGCGGGGGCCGGTGCGGTGACCCGCGGCCATTTCGCCCGTTACCTGGTGGAGATTGGCGTGGCGGACAACATGGCGCAGGTGTTCAAGAAATATCTGGCCAAGGGCAAAACCGGCTACGTGCCGCCGCAGTGGTGTACAATAGAACAAGCCATTGATGCGATTCATCAATCGGGCGGCCAGGCGGTGATAGCGCATCCCGGCCGTTACGATCTGACCGCGAAGTGGTTGAAGCGTTTGCTGGCACATTTCGCCGAACACGGCGGCGACGCCATGGAAGTGGCGCAGTGTCAGCAGGCACCGCATGAGCGCTCGCAGCTGGCGAAATACGCCCAGGACTACCGCCTGTTGGCCTCGCAAGGATCTGATTTTCATCAGCCTTGTTCGTGGATCGAACTGGGCCGCAAACTGTGGCTGCCGGGCGGGGTCGAGCCGGTGTGGCGCGATTGGCCGCAGCCTGGCGAAGCGGTCTGATTTTTCGCGCGTGGCAACGCGCGCGGGCATCATTTTAGGAGCAAGTCATGAGTCAGCTTTTTTATATTCACCCGGACAACCCACAGCCGCGTTTGATTAACCAGGCGGTTGAGGCGCTGCGCAAGGGCGGGGTGATCGTCTATCCCACCGATTCCGGCTACGCGCTGGGTTGCATGTTGGAAGAGAAGGCGGCGATGGAACGCATTTGCCGCATCCGTCAGCTGGACGGCAACCACAATTTTACCCTGATGTGCCGCGATCTGTCCGAGTTGTCGACCTATGCGCACGTCGATAATACGGCGTTCCGCCTGATTAAAAACAATACGCCGGGCAACTACACCTTCATTCTGAAAGCGACCAAAGAAGTGCCGCGCCGCCTGATGAATGAAAAGCGCAAAACCATCGGCCTGCGCGTGCCGTCGAACCCGATCGCGCTGGCGCTGCTGGAAGCGCTGAACGAGCCGATGATGTCCACCACCCTGATGCTGCCGGGCAATGACTTTGCTGAGTCCGATCCGGAAGAGATCAACGATCATTTGGGCAAGGTGGTCGATCTGGTGATCCACGGCGGCTTCCTCGGCCAACAGCCGACCACGGTGATCGATCTGACCGAATCCTCGCCGGAAGTGGTGCGTGAGGGGGCGGGCGACGCGGCGCCTTTCCGTTGATGTCAATTGTTGCCACCTTGCCCATTGTCTGAAAATCGGCTGAAGCGACGCTATTTGGCGTGAAAGCCGCTATTCTTGACTACTTCAGAATTGATAATGGGCAGGATGCGCAGCAATGATTAAACAGGTTTCTTTTTTAGCGGCCTTATTATTTTCCTCAATGGCAAATGCGGGGTTTTATTCGGGCAGTGGTTTGCTGGCAGAATCCAGCGGTTACGTAAAAAATAAAAGCGGTGAAGCCACCGTGGCCGAAGCGCTGAATGGCGGCATGTTCATGGGATACGTCGCCGGCGTATTCGACACCTATTCCATGCAGGGCAATCGCAATATCTGCCCGGAAGCCGGGATGAGCATCGGCGTAGCCGCCGACGCGGTGATGCAGTATTTGAACGAGCATCCTGAGCAACTGCATTATTCCGCACCGTCGGTGATCATGCTGGCGTTAAGCGCCGCCTATCCCTGCGTGCGCCATTAAGTTCCCATTCCAATTAGTGCGCATTTTTTCATAAGGTGCGCCCAGGGGGCTTTCCGCACGAACTTCAATAGATCAATACCTGCTGCGCTGTCACCTTATCCCCGCCGGTATTCCCCGAACGGGTCGGGGAGAGACGCGCAGGAGGTAATATGACCGCATTTCACAGTGCCAACATGATGCTCGATTATCAGGATATCGGCTCAGGGCCGCTCACGTTGGTGTTGCTGCCCGGCTGGTGCGAGCCGAAAACCGTATTTGAGCCGTTCATCGCTCTGGCCGCCGAACGCTATCGGGTGATCAGCATCGACTGGCGCGGCCACGGCCTGTCGTCAAAAGCGGCGGGGATGTCGCTGGCGGCGGACGATTTGCTGGAAGATGTGCGTCAGCTGCTGACGGCGCTGCGTTTGGACAACGTGATCACCCTGTCGGTGGCGCACGCCAGTTGGCTGGCGGTAGCGTTGGCAGAAGCGTTGCCGCAGCGGGTGCGGGGCATGGTGTTTCTCGACTGGATCATGACGCAGCCGGAGCCGGCGTTCTTTACGGCGGTGAGCCGCATGCAGCAGCCGCAGCAGTGGCTGGCGGGCATGAACGCGCCGCCGCCGTGCCGGCACATCTACTCGTTGGATCGCCGCGACGACTACCTGCGGCAGCAGCAGGCATTTGCCGCCGAGCAGCCGTTTTTCTCCGTGGTGCGTCTCGGGGAGGCCCGTACTCACCTCGGCATTCTGGAACGGCCCGACGCGGTGCTGTGGGCGGTGGAGGATTTTTTGGCGCCGTGAACGCCGCCTGCGGGGCCCTCCGCCGATAAAGTGGGTTTCAACACCTTAGAAAGCCTGTATAATGCGCGGTTCGATCCTGATAAGCGTATTATGATCATCGTGGCAGTTGGCCGCGGCGGTATCCCCCCGACGCCTGTGAAGGCGACATTAGAGGTTGCTCAATGAGCGAAAAGTTACAGAAAGTTTTGGCGCGCGCCGGGCATGGCTCGCGTCGTGAAATCGAAACCATGATTGAAGCCGGGCGCGTCAGCGTCGACGGCAAGGTCGCCAAGCTCGGCGATCGCGTTGAAGTGACGCCGGCGATGAAAATTCGTCTGGATGGCCATGTCCTGTCGATCAAAGAATCCGAAGAGGTGGTTTGCCGGGTGTTGGCTTACTACAAACCGGAAGGCGAGCTGTGTACCCGCAGCGATCCTGAAGGCCGCCCGACGGTGTTCGATCGTCTGCCGAAGCTGCGTGGTTCGCGCTGGGTGGCGGTAGGGCGCCTGGACGTCAACACCTCCGGTCTGCTGCTGTTCACCACCGATGGCGAACTGGCCAACCGTCTGATGCACCCAAGCCGTGAAGTGGAGCGTGAGTACGCGGTACGCGTGTTCGGCCAGGTTGACGATGCGAAAGTGAAGCAGCTGAGCAAAGGCGTGCAATTGGAAGACGGCCCGGCCGCCTTCCGCACCATCAGCTTCCAGGGCGGTGAAGGCCTCAACCAGTGGTACAACGTGACCCTGACCGAAGGCCGCTACCGTGAAGTGCGTCGCCTGTGGGAAGCGGTGGGCGTGCAGGTGAGCCGCCTGATCCGCGTGCGTTACGGCGACATCGATCTGCCGAAAGGCCTGCCGCGTGGCGGCTGGGCCGAACTGGATCTGCCGGCGATCAACTACCTGCGCGAGTTGGTGGAGTTGAAACCGGAAACGGTCAGCAAAATGCCGGTGGAGCGTGAGCGCCGCCGCGTGAAGGCCAACCAGATCCGCCGTGCGGTCAAGCGCCACTCGCAGGTGGCCGGCAGCGGCCGCCGCAGTGCGCCAGGCGGCAAACCGGGCAAGCCAAGCAAACGCAGCTAATCCCGCCATTCTGGCCCCGTTCGGGGCCAGAACTTTTTGTTACCAATCGATCCCTTGTTGCGCCTTCACGCCCGCGTCGAACGCGTGCTTCACCGGCCGCATCTCCGTGACCGTATCCGCCAGCTCCAGCAGGTCGCGATGGCAACCGCGTCCGGTCAGGATCACCGTTTGGTGCGCAGGGCGCCCCAGCAACGCTGCCTTCAGCTCTTCCAGTTCCAGATAGCCGTAGGTCAGCATATAGGTCACTTCGTCCAACAGCACCAGATCCAGGCTGCTGTCGGCCAGCATGCGTTTACCGTGCTGCCACACCGCCTGGCAGGCGGCGGTATCACCGGCTTTATTCTGCGTCTCCCAGGTAAAACCGGTGGCCATTACCTGGAATTCAACGCCGTGTTGCTGCAGCAGATTCTTTTCGCCATTGGGCCATTCGCCCTTGATGAACTGGATCACCCCAGCGCGCATGCCGTGGCCAACCGCCCGGGTGACGGTGCCGAAGGCGGCGGTGGTTTTACCCTTGCCGTTGCCGGTAAACACCAGCAGCAGGCCGCGGGTGTCCTGCGCCGCGGCGATGCGCGCATCGACCTGTTCTTTCAGGCGCTGCTGACGCTGTTGATGACGATCTTCCGCCATGAAACGCTCCTTACTATTCGGCCGCGCCGGGTTTACGGTTCGGCTGCGCGTCGAAGCTCATGCCGGTTTTGCGGCGGCTGTCTTCGCCCATCAGATACAGATACAGCGGCATGATATCGGCTGGGGTTTTCAGCTTGTTCTTGTCTTCGTGCGGGAAGGCAGATGCGCGCATTTTGGTGCGGGTGCCACCCGGATTGATGCAGTTCACCCGCAAATTGCGGTTTTTATACTCGTCGGCCAGCACCTGCATCATGCCCTCGGTGGCGAACTTCGACACCGCATAGGCCCCCCAATCTGCGCGGCCGGTGCGCCCGACGCTGGAACTGGTGAACACCAGCGAACCGGCGTGGGATTTCAGCAGCAGCGGCAGCAGCGCCTGAGTCAGCATAAAGGTGGCGTTGACGTTAACCTGCATCACCTCTTGCCACATGGTCATCGACAGGTCGGCCATCGGCGCGATGTCGCCGAGCAGGCCGGCGTTGTGCAGCACGCCGTCAAGGCGGGGGATCTGGCTCGCCAGATCGTCGGCTATCTGCCGGCATTGCTCCTGAGTGGCGTGCAGCAAATCCAGCGTTACCACCAGGGCCGGGGCGCCGCCCTGGGCAGCGATCTCTTGATGTACCGCCAGCAGTTTGCTCTCGGTGCGCCCCAGCAGCACCAACTGGGCGCCGAAGCGCGCGTAGGTCAGCGCCGCTTCGCGGCCGATGCCGTCGCCGGCGCCGGTGACCAAAATGATTCGTTGTTCGAGCAGGTCTTGTTTGGGTTGGTAATGCACGATAAATCCTCGCCTGGGTGGCTGTTCTCCCGCAGATATCGGGGAGCAAGGGTGAAACGCGCGGCCGGGGCGGGAGCGAAAGCTCTACCGTCTGCGGGCCGCGCAGCGAATCTGTCTCATCACATTGATGAATAATGGGTGTTATATGCCTTAATCCGCGGGCATTTTCAATGCGTAGCAGGCTGAAATGGCATTCTTTTGTAACAAAAGCGCGGCGGTGGTGGCTTGGTTCGGCCGTAAATCGTCCCCATAGTGATGTTCTGTGCGCAATGAATTTTCATTTAGCCGCGACAGCCGCCGCTGCGGTTGGCTAAAATGGAAATAAGCATACTAACAACCTGTAAATAAAGGCGGAATCTGTGGAGTTTATATCTGTTTATGGCCTGTTTCTGGCCAAGGTCGCCACGGTGGTGCTCGCCATCGCCGCGTTGGCCATCCTGGCGGTCAGTTTGGGGCAACGCAAGAGCCGCCAGAAAGGGGAGCTGCAGCTGACCGATCTCGGCGAACAGTATCGCGAGATGCAGCGCGATATGCGCCTGGCGCGCATGGATGCCGCCGAGCAGAAGGTTTGGCTGAAACAGTTCAAGAAGCAGACCAAATCTGATGACAAATTGAAGAAGCAGCGTGCCAAGTCCGGCGCGGTGGAAGTGGCCAAGCCGTGCCTGTATGTGCTGGATTTCAAGGGCAGCATGGACGCGCACGAGGTCACCTCGCTGCGCGAAGAGATCTCGGCGGTGTTGGCGGTGGCGTCGGCGCAGGATGAAGTTCTGTTGCGCCTGGAAAGTCCTGGCGGGGTGGTGCACGGCTACGGCCTGGCGGCTTCGCAGTTGGAGCGCCTGCGCAAAGGCGGCATTCGTCTGACGGTAGCGGTGGATAAAGTGGCGGCCAGCGGCGGCTACATGATGGCCTGCGTCGCGGATCGCATCGTGGCGGCACCGTTCGCCATCATCGGCTCTATCGGCGTGGTGGCGCAGATCCCGAACTTCCACCGCCTGCTGAAGAAGAACGACATCGACGTGGAGTTGCACACCGCCGGGCAGTTTAAACGTACGCTGACGCTGTTCGGTGAAAACACCGAACAGGGGCGCGAAAAGTTCCGCGAAGATTTGAACGAAACCCACGAACTGTTCAAGCGCTTCGTGCATGAGCAGCGCCCGTCGCTCGACATCGACAGCGTCGCCACCGGTGAGCATTGGTTCGGTTCACAGGCGAAAGAGAAGGGCCTGGTCGACGCCATCGGCACCAGCGATGATTTGCTGATCGCCGAGCTGGATAACCACGAAGTGATCGCCGTGCGCTATACGCGCCGCAAACGCCTGATGGATCGCTTCACCGGCAGCGCGGCGGAAAGCGTCGATCGTTTGCTGCTGCGCTGGTGGCAGCGTGGGGAAAAGCCGTTGTTGTAACGGCAACGAGAGCGTGAATCAACGGGGGCCGGGCGCCCCCGTTTTCTTGTCTTAATCGACCAGGTGGTATTTTTCCGAAAGCAGGTGAGCCAAATGTTTAAACATATTAAATACCGCGGTGGTTTTGGCGGTGGGCAATCCATCGGCATCCAAAAAGTATTCGCCGCGAAAAACTAAAACGCCGCTTTTTTGTTCAACGTCGGTGGCGATCATGCCGTGCAGATAATCTTCGTGTTGGCGGATGATGTTATTTGCTTCCGCCAGCAGGGCCTCGCGGCCGATAGGTGCAGTATTCGTGCGCATTTATTAGACTCCAAACTAAAAACTCTGCGCATATTCTAACGCCGGTTCGCTTTTATCCGCAAACCGACTAAGGTTTATTTGCCGTCTGGATGGCCATGAGCGGCCGCCGGTTGGCGAAATCGGTCTTTCCATGCTAATTAGGTTGCGTGACGCTTTTTATCAGGTACAGTGTGGGATTTTGCGGCGTCGGGTGGAAGGTTTTGTTTACGCCATGAATAAAACTCACACAGCCATACTTCTGGGGCATGGGTGAATAGCAGGCAGGATCAACAACTTGCGTTTAGGTTGAGCAGTTGGGCAACCAAAAGAAAAAAATCTGTTGATCTCTTGCCAGACTGCCGCAATATAAAAAAAGAGACACGAATTGCCGCGGCACGGCGAGATAAAAGACTTCTTTTTAGAAGAAATAAATTAGGTAAAGGTAAATATGGGTAAAGCTCTCGTAATAGTTGAGTCCCCGGCAAAAGCCAAAACTATTAATAAATATTTAGGAAGTGACTACGTGGTGAAGTCCAGCGTCGGTCACATCCGTGATTTGCCGACCAGTGGCTCAGCCAGCAAAAAGAGCGCTGACTCAACCGAAGACAAAGCCAAGAAAAAAGTTAAAAAAGATGAGAAGGCGGCGCTGGTAAATCGCATGGGCGTCGACCCTTACCACGGCTGGAAAGCGCATTACGAAATCCTGCCGGGTAAAGAAAAAGTGGTCGCCGAGTTAAAATCGTTGGCGGAAAACGCCGACCACATTTATCTCGCAACCGACCTTGACCGCGAAGGGGAAGCCATCGCCTGGCACCTGCGGGAAGTGATCGGTGGAGATGACAAACGCTTTAGCCGCGTGGTGTTTAACGAAATCACCAAAAACGCGATCCAACAGGCGTTCAAACAGCCGGGCGAGCTGAATATTGATCGCGTCAACGCACAGCAGGCGCGCCGGTTTATGGACCGCGTGGTGGGCTATATGGTTTCGCCGCTGCTGTGGAAGAAAATCGCCCGCGGTCTGTCCGCCGGCCGTGTGCAGTCGGTGGCGGTGCGTCTGGTGGTCGAGCGCGAACGCGACATCAAGGCGTTCGTGCCGGAAGAGTATTGGGAACTGCATGCCGATCTGCTGGCGAAGGGTGAAACCGCGCTGCAGATGGAAGTGACCCACGCGCACGACAAACCGTTCAAGCCGGTCAACCGCGAGCAGACTCACGCCGCGGTCAAATTGCTGGAAAAAGCCCGCTACACGGTGCTGGATCGCGAAGACAAACCGACCAGCAGCAAGCCGGGCGCGCCTTTCATTACCTCCACGCTGCAACAGGCCGCCAGCACCCGCCTGAGCTTCGGCGTGAAGAAAACCATGATGATGGCGCAACGGCTGTATGAAGCCGGCCACATCACCTATATGCGTACCGATTCCACCAACCTGAGCCAGGATGCGCTCAACATGGTGCGTGGCTACATCGGCGACAACTTCGGCGATAAATACCTGCCGAAGGCGCCGAATCAGTACAGCAGCAAAGAGAATTCGCAGGAAGCGCACGAAGCGATCCGTCCTTCGGACGTGAACGTGCTCGCCGAGCAGTTGAAAGACATGGAAGCGGACGCGCAAAAGCTGTATCAGCTGATCTGGCGCCAGTTCGTCGCCTGCCAGATGACGCCGGCGCAATACGATTCCACCACGCTGACGGTGAAAGCCGGCGATTATCAGCTGCGCGCCAAGGGCCGTACGCTGCGCTTTGACGGCTGGACCAAGGTGATGCCGGCGTTGCGCAAGGGTGATGAAGATCGCACCCTGCCATACGTCGAAATCGGCAGCGAGCTGGATCTGCAGAAACTGATCCCGAGCCAGCACTTCACCAAGCCGCCGGCGCGCTACAGCGAAGCTTCGCTGGTGAAAGAGTTGGAAAAACGCGGCATCGGCCGCCCGTCCACCTACGCCTCCATCATCTCGACCATTCAGGATCGCGGTTATGTTCGGGTGGAAAGCCGCCGTTTCTATGCCGAGAAAATGGGCGAGATCGTCACCGATCGTCTGGAAGAAAATTTCCGCGAGCTGATGAACTATGATTTCACCGCGCGTATGGAAGACGGCCTCGATGAGGTGGCCAACAACCAGGCTGAATGGAAAGCGGTGCTGGACGAGTTCTTCGTCGACTTCAGCGAGCAGTTGGAAACGGCGGAGAAGGATCCGGAAGAAGGCGGCATGCGGCCTAACCAGATGGTGATGACCAGCATCGACTGCCCGACCTGCGGCCGCAAGATGGGCATCCGTACCGCCAGCACCGGCGTGTTCCTCGGCTGTTCCGGCTACGCGCTGCCGCCGAAGGAACGTTGCAAAACCACCATCAACCTGGTGCCTGAAGCGGAAGTGCTCAACATCCTCGAAGGTGACGACGCAGAAACCAACGCGCTGCGCGCCCGCCGCCGCTGCCAGAAATGCGGTACGGCGATGGACAGCTATCTGATCGACAACCAGCGCAAGCTTCACGTCTGCGGCAACAACCCGGCGTGTGACGGCTATGAGATCGAAGAGGGCGAGTTCCGTCTGAAAGGTTATGACGGCCCGGTGGTGGAGTGCGACAAGTGCGGTTCGGAAATGCACCTGAAAATGGGGCGTTTCGGCAAGTACATGGGCTGCACCAACGAGAACTGTAAAAACACCCGTAAGATCCTGCGTAACGGCGATGTGGCGCCGCCGAAGGAAGATCCGGTGCCGTTGCCGGAGCTGCCGTGCGAGAAGTCCGACGCCTATTTCGTGCTGCGTGACGGCGCTGCCGGCGTGTTCCTGGCGGCCAACACCTTCCCTAAATCGCGCGAGACCCGCGCGCCGTTGGTGGAAGAACTGGCTCGCTTCAAGGATCGCCTGCCGGAGAAACTGCGCTACCTGGCCGATGCGCCGGTGGCGGATGCCGAAGGCAACAAAACGCTGGTGCGGTTCAGCCGTAAAACCAAGCAGCAGTACGTCTCCTCTGAAAAAGACGGCAAGGCGACCGGGTGGTCCGCGTTCTACGTGGACGGCAAGTGGGTCGAAGGCAAGAAGTAAGGGCGATGTCCTGCCCGCAAGATGAAAAACCAGCCCTGGCGGCTGGTTTTTTTATTGGTGAAAAGGGGCAAACGGATCTATCCTTTGCTGTTTTTATCCCTCCGACACTGCCGTTTCACGTTGATACCCATGCAAAATAATCGTTATCATAGTGTGACGCGGATCTATACTTGAAGCTGCATCGTGGTATAGTGGTTATATAAAAAGTTTTTTTATTATTAAAGCTTATTAACAACGGCGTTTTCTTCACCATCAGGGTAGAACACGGGGTTTATGGCTTGTGAGTTTCAGCATACCGGGGCGACACCGATATACCTGGCTGCGGGTAAGCCGCAGTGTTTAACCTAGGATGGTATAAGATATGAAATTGCAGCAGCTTCGTTACATTGTGGAAGTGGTTAACCACAACCTGAATGTCTCCTCGACGGCAGAAGGGCTCTATACCTCTCAACCCGGCATCAGCAAACAGGTGCGCATGCTCGAAGATGAGCTGGGCATCCAGATTTTCGCCCGCAGCGGCAAGCACCTGACCCAGGTCACCCCCGCCGGCCAGGAAATCATTCGCATCGCGCGTGAAGTGTTGTCCAAAGTGGACGCCATCAAAGCCGTTGCCGGTGAACACACCTACCCGGACAAAGGCTCGCTGTACGTCGCCACCACGCATACGCAGGCTCGCTACGCTTTGCCAAACGTGATCAAGGGCTTTATCGAGCGTTACCCGCGCGTCTCGCTGCACATGCATCAGGGCTCGCCGACGCAGATCGCCGAAGCGGTCTCCAAGGGCACCGCCGATTTTGCCATCGCCACCGAGGCGCTGCACCTGTATGACGATCTCATCATGTTGCCATGCTACCACTGGAACCGTGCGGTGGTGGTGAAGCCCGATCATCCTTTGGCAGGCAAAAGCAGCATCAGCATTGAAGAGCTGGCGGCTTACCCCATTGTCACTTACACCTTCGGCTTTACCGGCCGCTCGGAGCTGGACACCGCCTTCAACCGCGCCGGCCTCACGCCGCGCATCGTCTTTACCGCCACCGACGCTGACGTGATCAAAACCTATGTGCGTCTGGGATTGGGGGTGGGGGTGATCGCCAGCATGGCGGTTGATCCGGTGCAGGATCCGGATCTGGTGACGGTGGATGCGCGCGACATCTTCACCTACAGCACCACCAAAATCGGCTTCCGCCGCAGCACCTTCCTGCGCAGCTACATGTACGACTTCATTCAGCGCTTCGCGCCGCACCTGACGCGCGACGTGGTCGACAGCGCGGTGGCGCTGCGCTCCAACGAAGAGATCGAAGCGATGTTCAAGGACATCAAGCTGCCGATTAAATAGGTTCAGGTTGGCAGCGCGTCCGCCAAGACAGGAGGGGTTGCCCCTCCTGTTTTGTTTGCTGCCGCTTATGACACATCTTGGTTATTCGTCGGGGGTTGAGACTGAGGTAAAGCCTTAACGTGTTGGTTGATGCGCTTATCCAACGTTTTGGCCCGTTTGGCGGCGACGATCGTTATAACAGCCAGGTAAAGGAGATAAAGGCTTGATGCCAAAAGCGTCCATCCTATTCTTTTTTGTATTTTGACATCGGCGCGCCGTTCACTGTCATCACCGGTGGTGAGTCGATAACAGATTGATTGTACCTCACTTTCCAATAGACCGACCTCGGCGGCGCGGTGAAAAGCATCGCGAGCGCCGCATTGCTCTCGCGTCAGTTCCCATTTTTTGTCTGATGTGAACGGAATAAACAGATCTGAGTTTTTCGCATAGTCTTTGCCCAACAGAAAGCTGTGCGTGGTCTGTTTGAACTCATACCAGGCTTCGTTGGTGATGGTGAGTTTCGTTGCGGCAATGGTAATGAAGTACAAAAGCACAATAGATACGGCAAGGATGGCAAACTCCATCGCGCTTGCCAGCCTAATTTTCTGATCTTTAGGGGTAAATCTGTCCTTTATGCGCCGCAACTCATGCATTGCGACGTCTTTGTTCTTCATCCAATGCAGCGTTGCCTCAATTTCCGTGAGGTTTCTTACCTTGATGCCGTAATGGTAAATAAAGCGATGCACCTCATACTGTTCACTGTCGAATGTTTTGATGCTCTCATACTGGCTGCCCTTACCGCGCAGTACTTTATCCCACAAGAATTTGAGCAAAATATAACCCGAACGCGTGCGATAGATAATAATGATAAACAAAATCAACGGTATGAGCGATGTAGCCACTACCATTAGATTTTGGAGAGTTGGATCGATGGTGATATTCAAAATGTGCTCCATGCGCGTGCTTTATTGTCAGAATGTTCAATATCGCTGATGTATAGGGAAATGCCGATTGAAATTATCGCCCATGTTCGATGAAACCGTTTCATGCGGCGTTGGCGTTTCAGGCACGGAGCGGCGGTTAAGGTAACTCGCTGACACTCTTCACATAAACTTCTGTGATTGTTCCCGCCTATCGTTGTGATCAAATCGTATTGTTATCAAAACGTTAACTTCTCTTTGTGGTATCTTTAAACAAGACCTCACTGATTACCCTGTTTTAGTCACAATAAGAAATGGAGGAGCTATGTCGTCCGATCTTCGTGAAACAAGTCTGGATAAGCTGGTTGCGCTGAATAGCGAATATTACTATTACAGTCTGCCGCTGGCGGCGAAGCAGCTGGGTGCGATCGACCGGTTGCCGAAATCGATGAAAGTGCTGTTGGAGAACCTGCTGCGCCATGTGGATGGCGATACCGTGCAGGTTGACGACCTCAAGGCCATCGTCGCCTGGCTGCAAACCGGCCATGCTGACCGTGAGATCGCCTACCGTCCGGCGCGCGTGCTGATGCAGGACTTTACCGGCGTCCCGGCGGTGGTGGATCTGGCGGCGATGCGCGAAGCGGTACGGCGGCTGGGCGGCAATGTCGAGCAGGTGAACCCGCTGTCGCCGGTGGATCTGGTGATTGACCACTCGGTTACCGTCGATGAATTTGGCGATAACAACGCCTTCGAAGACAATGTGCGTATCGAAATGCAGCGCAACCACGAGCGCTACACCTTCCTGCGCTGGGGGCAGAAAGCTTTCAACCGCTTCCGCGTGGTGCCGCCGGGCACCGGCATCTGTCACCAGGTCAACCTCGAATACCTCGGCCAAACGGTCTGGCACAGCGACGAAAGCGGCCGCCGTGTGGCTTATCCCGATACGCTGGTGGGGACCGATTCCCACACCACAATGATCAACGGCCTGGGCATCCTCGGTTGGGGCGTGGGCGGCATCGAAGCGGAAGCGGCGATGCTGGGCCAGCCGGTGTCGATGCTGATCCCGGACGTGGTCGGCTTCAAGCTGACCGGC
>Ga0157366_1000591_pt1 | contig 15647 bp, 15 predicted proteins | sample AttbisABBM1_FD_113149 | JGI IMG/M metagenome (GOLD analysis project Ga0157366, IMG submission 113149) | Fungus gardens microbial communities from leaf cutter ant in Botucatu, State of São Paulo, Brazil - Atta bisphaerica ABBM1 | ecosystem: Host-associated > Fungi > Mycelium > Unclassified ...
GTTGACCTCATGTCATACACATGGTCATTTAGGGTAGGGTGCACAGCAGTGAGCACGGACCATGAGTAGTAGTATATAAGGTAGACTACTTTGTACTAGGAACTCTATCGAGTTCTCTTGTGTCACTCAATACAAGAGTTGTTTCATTGCTTAACACTTTGAGCTTTGAATCATAACATAAGGACCTTGGTTCATAACAAAGGCCATTGGACTTATAGAAGTATGACTTGAAAGCCAAGTGTCAAACTTGAAGATAGTAGACTTGTTATTTTAAACTTAGTGAAAGAGGATAATATAATATTACATGTGACTGTCATAACTGTTACAGTAACATAACAAAACATTACAACTATCACAAGTTGGTTATATATGTCACAATATCACATGATACATAGAAAAAATATACAGACTATATACTAGAGGTATATATATATAGAATAGACTCATTTGTATTAGGAACTCTACCAAGTTCTCTTGTGTTAACCAATATAAGGTTGTTCTTTTATTTCTACTGTTGGACTTAAGTCATAACATTAAGAAAATTGCAGACAGAACTGCTCAAAAGTGATGGCAAACTTATTAGTCTGATAATACTATCAAACACAGTTCACACTAGGAGACAAAAGCCTATAGGGTTAGCTTGGAGATGTACTAGGTGTGAAAACCCCATACAAAGTACACAGTGATGTAGGCTTTCTAGAACAACCTTGGCTTCATATATGCTGTAATATCTATCTGCCATGCTGTTGCAACTTTAGAAGATGAAACAAAGTCTGAAGGGAGTGAGTGCTAATGATGGTGTGTCACCAAAGAACACTGGGGATTGAGTTCAACTTGAATGTTTGATTATTAGACTAGCAAACTACAGTATAACTGTGGCGGTTAGCTTGTATAGATGAAAAATCTCCTCAATAAAGTTGGTTTTGATATTCCTATTACTTATCTCTATGATGACAATCTTGGTTCACTTTTCTGGGGATCTAACTCTATACAAGAGAAGTGCTCCAAACATATTGATAGGAAAAAGAATCTTGCTGATATCCTGACTAAGAACCTTGGTCAAGTTTTATTCAATTGTTTTTGTTCATCACTTGGATTGGAGATACTAAGTCTATCCACTCATGTTTCTGACACTTAACAGCTAACATCTTAAGCAAGGAGGAGTGTTGTAAAACATTCCACTTATTAAACAATCATACTGTGATCAGCAATATGACGAGTCCGACATGTGTCATCTATAAATGTATTAGCACAGCCTACACCTACATTATTGTATAACCTGTAGGTATATACATTGTCGCTCTTCAGTTCAAGTAATACTACTTGTCTTATGTCGTTCACATCTTAAGCTCTCCACTAAGACCAAACCAATACTATTGGTAAGTCATCAGTTGTCCACACTGCACAATGCTGCTGCAATCTGTTCCCCAACATTACTTATATTTAAGTCACCGCTGACTTTTCCTTATCTATCCACTTATATTCTCCACTAGAAAATTCTACATACACCGTCTACTAGTTTACTTGTAGATCCTCCGCGTAGGTCCTTGCGGAAAAAAGACGATCATGTGATACCCAAAAGAGAACCGGTGAGTTTGATAACGTTTCTATGACCTCCAATCCGCTTCCTGTTAGTCTTTACGAGAACTTGTTGTTGAAGCTAGTTGCAGTTCTCGAGCTGACCCATCAAGAGGAGGGCATAACAACACCCGCAGCGAAGCAAACTATATTGCAAGCAGTCAGTGTGAATCTTCTTGTTGAAAGGGCCCAGTTACTTATGTGGTTCTCAGACGAATGACTTCAGAAATGCACTCGTTCGAGCAAAAGATTTGGTCGTAAATCTTCCCGGAGGTGAATTGCTCATTCAGGAGCAAGAGCAGCTTATCCAAATGCTCGAGACTTTGAGAAACAGGAAGAAGTGCGTTTTTTTGAATTCGTTTGTGACTATTTTTTCTGAAAGAGAAAACCAGAGCACAATTGGAACATTTCTCACACCAGCCATTGCACTCATCGGCGATATTCTCTGCACAAAATCAGATGGAAATTGACTCCATGGCTTCTACTCCTGCGAACGGCTGATTACTCCTCTCTTAACCATCGCAGGCTGATAGGTAGACTGCATTGAAATATCTTTGTGTTTCCATACTTTGATTTCTTTTACTTACACTTTACTCACTCCTCCCTCCCTACGCTGGTCGTAATTTCAGTTCCTTCGTCTGCTCTCGTTCCGAAGTTCGCACTGGGTTGTGTGCAGTATGGATATCCGCCGAGTTTTTCTGGGAGCGGTCATAATTTGCTATCTTGCCTCCCGAGGAGCTTCTGAGTCACTCGACGTCGCTTGGTTGTCTCCAGCCGAAGGTGCCGTTTTCAGCTCTGGAGACACCATTATTGCGAAGTGGACGTCATCTTCTGTTTTGGTCTCTCCTGGTTTCAAATTATGCATGGTTTCTGCAGTCATGCAAAGGATGTTGTCTGATGGTCTAATGGGTCGAGGAACGGAGAAAGGGGGAGGGGAAGGTGAGAATGAGAACTGTGGTATGACTGTCTGGCCACAAGTTGAGCAGGCGGAGGATGGGTACATGGCCACCATGTATGTTTGCTATATCCTCAACTTGAGCACATAATTTACCAATCATTTCTAAGCACTGCTCCAGAGGCTGTCGTGACAAGCAAATACTTTTTGAAGATACAGGATGATTTTGGCAATATTTTCGCCTCTCCTATCTTCAAGCTTGGCAGTATGCCTTGTTTTATTTCTTCAAAATGAAGAATACTTAATCGACAATCTGTTTTAGGTATCGCAAGTGATAAGGTGATGACGTTGAGTTTGACAGCTACATCTGAGCCATCGTCTAAGCCTCCAGCTGATGCGACTCGGCATTGGGCGACTCTCATTAGTTCAAACCCTTCCCCTTCTTCGACAGTCAACAATACCACAGTTGCTCCACCACGTTTTGGAATACCTACGGCTGTGCCTCAGATACAACCAAAACAGCCAGATGCTTTAGTCTCCCGACGGCCTGCCTCGACTGCTGCCATCGCTGTTCCACTTTCCGTCGTATCTGCGATTATTTTGCTTGCAGGGATGCTAGGCTACAGAACTCGGCAAGCATTGGCAAAAGAGCGGAGCCGCGAGCTCAAATCCCTGATACTCTCACAGAAGGACACTAGCGGTGAGGGTTATGGAACAGTTAGTGACGTTCAGCGCGCTATTAGCGTCCTCTCTTCTCGCCAAGGTCGCAACGATCACACTGGAGGAGCTGAATCAATACCTACCTTCGCTGCCAAACGCGAGCCCCGTCCCATGACGCGTGATCCATATTTCCCCATGATGACTAGTATTTCTCTAGGTTCTCCGTATATTCCAGTGTTAAACTACTCAAACACAGGGAAGGGGAAATCACTGACAGCTCAATATACGACTGCAGGCACTGTCCCGTGCTCAGAATCGACGACATCTGAAACTTTATCATTTTCAGCGTCGAATCCAGATATTCCGCCTAGTCTTTTACCTGCTCAAATGCTGCCTCTGCATATCCGCTCAGAGTCTCCTGGTGGTGATCATCAGTTACCAGTACCTCCTCCTCCATTATCCTGTTTATCATCCTCCGGCTCGACAAATGTGTACGATGCCATAGCGGCCAGGCTAAATGGACATCAGTAGAATATCATTCCATCCTTTTCTGTGTGCTCTGCGAGGCAATCAATGCCTGTAGCCCCTATATAAATTGCTATTGCACGAATTCAAACTGTTCGTCTTAGTGTTTTACATCGATCGACGGTCAGCCGCCCTGTTTTGAGGTTAAGTATCAACGTTTCGAGTGCGAGCATCTTGACTCACGAAATCTCCACTAGCCAAAATTTCTCTAGCCATGAACATCTCTTCCGTAGTATACTCACAATATGCTCGATATGGCCATAAGCATCGTCCAGTCGCTCGTTACCGTTGGCAGAGCTTTCTGGGGGATGTTTGCAGCAATAAAGGTCAAAGTACACACAGGCAAATCAAGACTGCTGGTAGCCTGATGTCGAGACCGCAAACCGGAGGGCTCCATGGTCTTCTTCTCCAGGTAAAGGGACCTATGTCTCAGACTCAGAGCTCGGTGGCTGACCACTTTTCCAGCTCCGGCCGCCAGGTCCTTCACCGCTGAGAACTTTTACATCGAAACAGATATCTTTGAAGTCGTCGACGACCGGTATTTATTACCCGATGCGATATCTGGTAGGTACGGCAGTAATTCGACCTCTTTCCTTCCATTGCCGAAGGGTGGAGTCCTCAAGGCAGAGGAACTCATCTATTCGCCAATGAACCAACGCCCAGCTGATTACTCGGGTCATTGCCGAAACATCTACCCAACACGCTCGGGTGTTTCGATTTCGCCTCAAACGTCATTCGGTTTCTCTCCGGGGAAAAACAGAAGCTTGGTCTTGCGGATTTTGTCGTTGTGCTGTTTGACACCTCCTTAAACGTGCTAGTTTTCTTGGTCCAAGCTTCAACAAAGACGCATCCTTTGCACTCGAGTTATTTAACACGAGAAGCTTTTCGGCGACGACATTTGTATCGAGGATGCATTCTCGAAGTCGGTGTAGGTGGATAGCGAGGATATGGTTGCGGAGATAGTGGATCACGAGATTGAGCTAGACTTACGGTATGTTACTGCGGAGAACTATGACGACCTTTCCACACCTCCCTCTATGCCCTCGAGAAGGGCACACATTGTGCAGCCTGATTCATACGGTGGATCCATCAACTACTCTCTTCGGCGTCCCAGCCGGAATACCCAGGATTTCGAGTATCATGAAGCAATTTTACGAGGTCCCTCCTGCATTGACGGCCGTCCAATAGCGCCTCCGTTCGGCTCGAGAGCCGATATCTCCTGCTGAGTTTTCCATTTCTTTTATCTTCCCCGTACGCTTCTTTATTTTGGGGGTTGCATTTCTGGGGTCTCAAATGGACTTTTCGCCATCACCCGACAATGGACTATCATAATTACCTTAGTATATGTACTAGCACAGCTATGACCTCTTCCATTTCCGTTCCCATTTGTTTTTTTTTGTTCATTTCGAGCGCTTTTGTTCCCCATCTTGACCCTGAATCTCGGCAGCGACGGAATGCCAGAAAGGATTCAGTCGTAGAACGCTACACCTGGCACAGTGGATGGTGGCACGTTGGCACAGCATCCGCGTCACCCGTGCATCGTGGAACTATTAACCACAGTACACGAAAAGCATCATGGCCCCTCCGTCACATTGTTGATGAACAATTGCCACCGGCAGAGTGTCTTTCTTTGTCGGAACTGCGTGAAGATCAAGACTTGAACCGATCAGAAGAAGGTACCGGACATGTAATTTGCAACCACCTACCTTGAGCACGAAAAAAGGAACAACTCACCGATGAGGTTTTTAAAGTGTCACTCCAGCTACGAGTCACCCATCATCCTCTTTCCTCCCCTGCATCACCCTATGTCCCGAGCTGAATCCCAGAATCATAATGGCTCATATTCGTGTTTCTATCTGAAGGTAAGTGCGAGAAAATTGAATTTCCAAAGAAATTCTCAAACTCAAGTATAGGACAAAGACATCCTTGAATGTACTCTCTGCAGTGCACTATTCAGACACAATAAGGATTTGAAGAAGCACCGACAAACACACGATCCTCAGTTGGCGAAGTACGCCCATATTTACAATTTGTCTTTTGGGGGTATTGATAACAGAAGGTATAAATGTGACCAGCCCGGTTGCCAATTTGCTACCTATCAGAAGAGTAATTTTAGGACACATAAAAAGATACAGTGAGTTTCCAACGACTAAGGTCTCTTGTCGACCGACCTCGACCTGACTTGATCATATAGTTTACAGCAAAAGGATCAAGTTTGCATTTGGCCTTGCACTGAAAAACATGATGGGATCTGTGGCTTTGCCTGTACGGACCCGTCATCACTCAACCGCCACATCAAACGACACATCAAACGTGCCATAGAGAAGGGGCAGCCCATCCCAGAAAAGTTTATAGGTCATCGTCGACGCATGCTCAGAAATGAATGCAACCCTCCTGACGCAGGTCAATTCAAGAAGGATCCACATCTTTCATATTCCAGCGGAGATGTCGGCTTTTATCCAGTTGATCGAGAGGCACATCCAGTCTCGGTCGCATCAACCTCAAAGTATTCTCATACTTTTCACGCCAGCTCCTCACATGTTGAATTGGGTTCCGATGTTGACAAGGTGACATCCAGGACTCATGACTTCCCAAATACATCCATACTTGAATCCAGTCCGAGTGCTTTGGAGACACCTCCAGGCGACAACAAATCTCTCTCTTTTATTGGCTTTCACATCAAGGATACCTGGCATAACAGTCATATGGGACAGCTTAGCGTACATCCGTTTTCATTTCCTACCAATGGTTGGCTATCACCGCAAACCATCGTCCAGCACGGGTCACAGTATACTTACTTAGATCCCTGGGCAGAACTGCATCTGCTCATGCAAGAGGCCCCGTCACCACCAAGTACTATTTTGACAGGATATTTCTAGCATAGTATATTTTTAAATAGTCGGTTTAACCTTGGTTTTTGTTGTTTCATTGTTACTGCACAACACAAGTGATAAATCATTGATCTGCTTTAGTATTGAAAAAGAACTAGAAAAAGCCTGATTAGCTTACCAGCATGTCTGAATAGATTTGGATTTCATGGCTAGTTACTTGTTTCGTTCCTAAAAAACAAACGGTGTAAAACCTCCTAAAAAACCTTCCAGCCTCAATAAGTTCCTGATTGTCGATGAGCCGATCAAAAATAATGTGAGACAACATTATAACGTGTAACCTTTTTGTAACGTGGTCTTTCCGGGATAGCTCCAGTCAAGATCCGACGATATTATAGACGCCCTAGACCATCCAGGGAAATAAAGGACATACCACTCATACCACTCTGGGCAGTTGGAGGAGCAATGGTTTTCTGTATTGAGGGGCTCGGCAACTATGAACGGAGGCCCTCTGTGTATCATGCGTGGGACTGTAAAATGGACATGCCGACAAACGTGTCAGCACTACATTAATATATAGCCAGTAGTCTACGTGGCTAGTACAAAACACCAATTCCAACATCCTGCACAACGATATTAGAGGTACGTTAGATGACCTATCTTTGGTCATATGGGCTATCTGCCCCAATGTAAGTAATTGGTTTTTCAGAAACTGAAAGCAATTCACTAACTACCCCCAGACATATTTCAAACCAAGCTTGAGAGAAGGACGACATGAGTACATTTGGCAGTCCCTGTAATCATCGAAAAGACGAATTAATTATCAGCTACATTTCCCAGCTGAAGAGTTACACAACTACAATTCGCGAAGTTTAACCGGCAACACCGCTATATGTCTCCGGAGAAGGCATTCAAATACGTACAAGCGAGCTCTCAGGCTAAACCTCGGCTTTTAATCCGGGAATTGAGCTCGGAATCAGTATGCTTCGTTGGCCTTTTGTCCTTGCAGATTCGCCTTAAATGGAGTAGCGAAGCACCAATTGACAAATCTCACTCGAAGATTTCTGGTCGGATTGATGTACAAGCTGTTCACCATCGTTTTTCTTGCTGTCTTATCCAGACAGGTTATTGCCCAGCAACAAGTTTGGGGCCAATGTCAGTCGTCACTCTTGTCAGTTCCACGCCATCTCTAACGTTTTCTCCGCTTCAAAAGGTGGTGGAATTGGCTGGACAGGACCGGTAAGCGATGGTTAGTTTTGCCTCTAATCAGGAGAGTTAACAGACGGCAATAACAGACTACTTGTGAGTTAACTTGGCTAGTACTAGATGACCTGGGTTCAGAAGTACCTAGGTGTTTCCGGTACTACTTGTACATACATTAACGACTGGTATTCTCAGTATGCTGGCTATTCCCTCATACGCTGGTAGCAGTTAATCAGAGGTTTTAGGTGCCTACCTGGTACTGGTGGTGGCGGTGGAACGATCGCTCCTCCCCCTTCGACTACTACTCCTAATCAACCTCCATCCACCGGAATACCTACTGGTGGTCTCAATGGTCACTTTGTTTCCCATGGAAAGAAGTTCTGGGTGAGACTGAAGAGTGAACACCTTATGACTAGTTATTCAACGCCTCTTCTCAGGGCTCCGCTGCTGACCCCAACACTATTAACATTGCCAGTATGCTTTGTTTAAAGTTCCTGTCGAGAAAGGCGCTCATGAGTTGATTTTCTCGTAGCCAATGCTGCTATCCTGAAATCTGACTTTGGTGCTGTCACTCCCGAGAACTCCATGAAGGTACAATTCCGACGGCCCGATCGATGGTTACTGATTATTTCTATAGTGGGATGCTACTGAGCGTATGCATATAATTCGTTTGTTTGAGATAGAGATCTGTTGACATACTGTGAAATGCGATAGCTAGCAGGGGATCATTCAACTTCGGTAACTCTGACCAACTTGTCAACTGGGCTACTTCAAACGGCAAAATGATCCGTGGCCACACCCTTGGTATGCTCTCTTTATATAAGCACGTCTAATTGCCTGTATTGCTGAATGAATTCAAGTCTGGCACTCTCAACTCCCATCTTGGGTCTCCTCTATTGGTGACAGGGCTACCCTGGTAAACCTCCCTATCTTGTAGCATTTCTCCTCATGGATTTCTCTCCATCCGGTAGACCTCTGTCATCCAGAATCACATCTCCAATGTTGCTGGCCGGTATAAGGGCAAGCTCTATGGTGAGTCTGTCTCTCAGCCGACACGCTTGGATTCCTGTTGACCATCTCATACAGCTGTAAGCCGTCAGATTGCTAAATTCTAGATTGTGCAAAGTTAAACTTCCTTCTGCATCTGACAGTGGGATGTTTGCAAGTACGTCCTGAAGTTTTCAGCGCATTCTAGTCAAAATTTTCATTCATCCACAGTGAAATCTTCAATGAGGATGGCTCCCTCCGCTCCTCTGTCTTCTCCAACGTTCTCGGCGAAGTACGTTTTACTTATTGTGGCAGAGTATTCATATCGTTGACGGTCAATACCAAGTCCTTCGTTAGTATCGCCTTCCAGGCCGCCCGTAACGCTGATAGCACCGCTAAACTCTACATCAACGATTACAACCTCGACTCCAACAATGCCAAAGTTCAGGGAATAGTTTCCCTCGTCAAGCGCACGAACGGCTCTCAGAAGTTCATCGATGGTATTGGTACCCAAATGCATCTGAATGCTGGTGGTACGGGTGGTGTCCAAGCCGCTCTTACTGCCCTTGCTGGTGCAGGAACTGAGGTTGCTATCACTGAGTTGGACATTGCTGGTGCTGCATCGAATGACTATGTTGCCGTCGTAACGGCTTGCCTGAACACCCCTGCTTGCGTTTCTATCACGAGCTGGGGTGTCGCAGATATTGTGAGTAGCGATTTATGATTGCAGTTTGAGTGGGGGTTCATGAATTCAACATTAGAACTCGTGGCGCGCAAGCTCCACTCCTTTGTTGTGGAACAACAACTATCAACCCAAAGCTGCTTACAATGCTGTCATGAATGCCATGTAAAGGTTTCCTGTAGAAGGCAGTGATATTATGACTGCGAGAGTAGAACATACAAAGCTGTAACCTTGGAACTATATCTCTGTACTCGCGCATACTTGATTAACATGAAACATTTGAATCAAGTTTCAGTGTATATCTCTTGTAGCTTATTGACCAACAGTTCGAAATTTTCCGCTGGGACCATCATCATCCTTGCCCTGCAATCTAAACCGAAACCGTGCTTCTCTCTTGGCTCTTTTGGAGCGGCAGTATACTTGTAATCAATAGAATGAAGTGCCAAGGCACGAATTTCTTCATCTTCTAGATGGAAAGGGTAGATGCCACCAGCAGGAGGTTCAGGAGACGGGCACAAAGGTGCCATTTTTGATTTCTTAGATGATTTCGCCCTTGAGTGTTGAGATGAAGCGGAATTAACGAGCGAAGACTCTTCTTCTGGGGTGAGATGATAATTTCGGGAGATGAATAAAAAATGCGAAAAATTGTACGGCTCATTCTGGAAGAAAAAGTTAGTTCATAGACAATTTTTACTTTCGTACGAACATTGGATAATGCCTGCCTGATCTCGTCCGTGAGCATTTTGTACATCGGAGGAACAACCTGGACTGGCATATTGATTAGACGTTCGGAGATTACAAGCCCCACATGCTGCTGGTTCTGGGAGAAGAGGGTACGAAGTGTGGCGTGAAATTGCTGGTCACCCGAAGCAGCAGCAGTTCCCAAACAATAGTTTCCGATCGCCTTGATAGACGGGTGTTGATGGTGGACGTGCATGTTCAGCACAGTGAGGAAAGCATATGGGTCGCTGTCTATACCATCTGTTTTGACAGTAGTGCCTATCACTGGCTGAGACAAAATGAGATCGGTAAGTTTGTCAGTGCAGAGAGAGTCCGCGTCCTGCTGGAATAGCTGGTGTAAGAGATTGTTGATTGCATGATAGTCGACCTCGGGGTTCGGGGAGAAGAAGTCGAAGTCGATGTTTACGGTAGACTACTACTTTTCTGAGTCAACGATGATAATGGAAGTAGCAGGAAGACATACGAAGTCGGAGCTGGAATCGCTGGTGAGGTCGTCTGTCTGTTTGCGTTTCACCATGGCTGGGAAGGGATAAGAACTCGCCAACACGTGACGATGAAGAAGCCATGTTTCCTCGTTTCTCGCGTCTACCTCTTCGTCATGTCGTACACAGTAGATCATATAGACCGTTGGTTGGTATAGCAACCGTATCCGGTAGTCTCTTCCTTGCTGCTGGGTTCATTGACACAGAGCAGAAGAATGTGACCAGACAGCCCCTCGGGCATCTTATCCGTTCATATGTAGTGTTCACAATGTGCTCAATATCCCCACTGGTCGAATATTCTCCTAAGATACTCAGTCTCCTCACAAGTATTCCAGGTGTCCGCCAGATAACAGAGGCAGCTGTTCGGGTGACGTTCTTCAATCACGTATGTCTATTGCTGCATGGCACATGCAGTCCCTGACATTGTACATGACTAGTTCTGTGGTGGTGATACCGCCGAAGACACTCTTCCTCTACTCCATGCGTTTCGCAGAGCAAACAAAGGTGCTCTCCTCGCTTATTCAGTTGAGGTTGACCCTGCCACTTGGCTATCTGAGCCTGGCACCGTGCCCAAGGACGAGCTTCCACACAAACTGATTGTCAAAGAAATGATTCATTCCATCGATGTTGCTGCTGACTTTGAGGATTCTATAAGTGGTCAAGGAAGGCGTACCTGGGTCGCCGTCAAGATAGTGAGTCACCCTCAGTTAATCTTTCGTAACCATGGCCAACTATCAACCACCAGACTGCCCTCGTGCCTCATGCGCAGACCCTTATTAATCTTTCCAACCACATTCTCCAGTCACGCATTCTGAAGCCTGACTCAGTTCCGTTTCCTGGATGTCCTCGTTCGACTGATCTAGACATTATTTTTGACTCCGGCACCTCACCACTAACACCGCTCACTAAGAAAGATACTATGGAATTACGCGAACTATATGATGATCTTTATCAAGTCTGTGATCATGCTCGTCAACGAGGCGTAAAGGTTATCATTGATGCTGAATGGAGGTGTGTACTTTGTGATTGACGTCACTTCCATCACTCTTCACAATGTTTCTATCTTCAGTTGGTATCAGCCCGCCATCGATGCAGTTGCTCTCGCTTTGATGCGCGAGTTCAATAAGCTCACAGATCCACAATATCCCGTGCAGCCCCTGGTGTATACCACGTATCAGGCATACCTCAGAAGGTAATTTCCGTTATCATTTACCTATAATCGCTTCAACTTTGAACCTACAGGACACCTTCCCACCTCGCTCTCTCACTAGAAGATGCACGTATAAACAATTTTTCACTTGGGGTTAAGCTCGTCCGAGGGGCATATCACCCGTATGAGGTCGCAGCACATCATTCCAAGGGTTCTTCCCTCTCCATCTCTCCTGATGAACTCCCACCAGTTTGGGTCAATAAGGATGAAACAGATAGGTGTTATAACCAATGTGTGCGAATGTTGCTACATACCGTCCGTGAAGATATCGATCAGAGTCAAAACCCCTGGATCGCTTCTCACCTTATTGGACCTGATCGGACAAGATGTGGAACTTCATGGATATCATGGCTGAAAGAATATGTTCCCCTTAATTTGGCCAAGAGCGTCGTCCCGTCAGCCATTCTAGGGAGCAGGAATACCAAACGGCCTAGTGTTGGCATTCTTTTCGGGACACATAACTGGGAGAGCGCAAAGCTGGTTCTTGCAGAACTGACGAAAAACGGGTTAGCTGAACCACTCCTAGATGAAAAGAGACTCGAGGACAACGAAACAATAATTGGGATAAAACCCGAAGTAGTTGAAAGGGTGGCTATCGCTCAACTCTATGGTGAATTTATATTTAGCCAGCTTCATTATACTGACTGCTGAGAAATAGGCATGAGTGACGATCTCACTCAATATCTTGTCAATCGGACGAAAGCATCTACACCTTTTATCATCAAGTATGTGACGTTGACACTACGTATTCAAGTACGCCCTCGTTAATGTCCCTAGATACGTTCCATATGGTACCCTCCACGAAGTCATGCCCTATCTCAGCAGACGTGCAATAGAGAACAAATCGATCCTTGGCGATGGTAAAGCTACCTATGAACGGCAGCGAGCTGGTAAAGAGATCTGGAAGAGGATAGCTAGCCAATCCTGGTTATTGCACTAACAATCTCCTTTACTTAAGTTCCAGCCGTTGTACATAGAACGAGTGTTTGACATTGTTTCAAGTAATAACAAAGCGTGAAAACATACATGTAAACATGGGGAACAATACATTAAGAGACAAAGTTGACAAGGACTAGGGAAGATATGTCCCATCCATAAGGGCTAGCCGGAGCCTGTTCATAGGAGTCACCAGTCTGAGAGTCGACTCCGGGCAAAACTGACGAGCCTCCTCGGATCCTTTTATTTCGACAATCTCTGAATTACGAATGATAGTTGCGGAAGGAAAATCGATCGTCTCAGGAGTAAGTACGTCTTCTGCCGTGACTGATCCCGTGGGAGAAGATGAGATTGTCGGAGAGGGCGCCTCCAGAACGGGCGATAAAAATGCCATTGACCCCGCCCAAGGTTGACTGATTCCTATTCTATAGTCCTCCTCTTTCGATTGCTTGTAAGGTCCCGTAATCAGAAATTGAGGAGGCCCTTCCATATCATCTGTCTTCTCAAGGATTTTCGGACAGTGACGCCCTGGGTGAGGAGGCGACATCGTTGCCATGGGCACATTCCTGGAATTAGTTTTGAAGCCAGCCCAGAAGCGCGATATCCTAAGACTATGGAACAGACCATGGCAGGCATTTGGGACAGCAACTGTACTATCCGAAGAAGTAGAGTTTCGAGAAACTGAGGGCAAAGGACAAGAGCTGGCGTCGGAATCTGAGCAACTTTTACCCGTTGTTTCGCCTACCATTGGCTGAGACAAGGCAGAGGCCGTATAAGTAAACCCAATTCCACTTCCGATCTGACTAAGATGACTCGGTAAATCTGCAATTGGTTTGGCGTAGGCGGCACATTTGAGCGCCGTAATCGATCTGGGTCTTCTTTTCAGTCTCTGCTGAACAGAGACAGCACTGAGGCTGAAGAGCTGATGAGAGCGGAAAATGAGGGAGCGTTCTTTTCGTAAGCTCCAAGCACGAGGAAAGGGTACTTTAATGTTGGATAGCACAGAATACGTTGAATGAGTGGACAGCTGATCTTCGTAGTCTAGGGAGTCCCAGAAACCGGTCATATGAGCACGAGAATCTTCCGTAAAAGCCTGCGCCATATCCAGCATCGGAGTCACATGAGGGCTGCCGGGGTCTTTGGGACCAATCCGAGTTTCTCTGTCCGGAGTGAGCTGCACCACTGGTCCATCAATCGCAGGTGTTCCAAGGATTTTTCTAGGAGTACTAAAGGGTGACCTGAGGAATTGTGGAGTGGCCTGACCGAAGGATCGTCGACAAAATTCTGGGCTAAATGCGTCCGCCCGAGGTGAAAAGCATTGCTTACAGGCTGAACTGCCATGTACGACAGGTAAAAAAGGAGCATTTACCGAGATGAAACCTCGTGCAAGGGGAGCTATGTTCATTCAGAAACGTGGAGCACGAGATAGGACGAAAGAAACTACCAGGTGAGCTTTGCTTCATAACCATATCCCAATCGCTGTCTATAATATCAGACAGAGGAGTAGAGTGTCAAAGAGATAACTTACGCATTAGAAAAATAAGGATGTTGTTGGGTACTTCGAATGGTCATCCGCATAGCTGGATTTCGTTGAAGACACTGAAAACTATGATTTATATTTGAGAGAATTGCCCATGAAGCATGATTACTTTGAGTATCAAGTCTTTGGCAATCGGACTGATAGTTCGGATTGTATTGTTATGGAGCCCCTCAATACTGATTTGATTGATGTATCTGCTTGGGCACTCAGAAAAATCTTGAGCTTCACTGGAAAACACGTGCTAACTAGAATCAGTGACATAGACGACGCAATGTCACAAAAACGCTCACTTTTCCGTGAAACATGAAAAATATTACTATTCCAAAGGACCATGAATCAACCAGGTCATTATGACTCCAGCCGAGCAAGATTTCAGGAGCTTGATAGCGTTTATCACTGCCCTCATAAAGGAAATGATCGTCACAGGAACGCAGGTCGATGCCATTCTCTAACCCCGACAAAATTAGATGACCTTTGCTGTCAAAGATGACAGTTTCAGGAGATACGTTGCGATGGACAATTCCAACATCGTGGAGAAAACGTAAACCAATCGACTGGTGAGCATGATGGAAATCTAAGAATAAATTTCACGATGAATAGGGCACCTACTAGTTCGCAAGCATAAAAGAATACATCCGAGGGGCTGAAGATACCATAATACCCTACAGCATCGGCGAGCGATCCAGTCGGATAATTCTCCTTGAAGGGGATAACATAAAGAACTCGTTGAGAAGACCAGAGAGCTCACACTTATGATATATATATGTTGGCCTCTTTCATACATCCAGTGCACAAGGGGAGTGAAGGGAATGTGAGCTTTCCTAACCTTCAGCAGTATACTGAGCTCGGACCATGCCTGTCGTGTTTGCGACCGTTTTTTGATAGTGTAGAGTCCTCCATCAGAGCGTCTTATGCATACGTCAGTATCCACCTTGAGAGACATGGGGTCAACCAAAAAGTCTGAGAGAGGTGGTATGTCACTGTGGTTTGGAACTGAGGACATTGGCGATGTAGCTGAGTCTTGAGATAAATCGTAGTCATGTATCTGCTCCCGCCGACTGAAAGAAGTTAGAGTGCGATAGGGAGATGGATGCTCGGTTGACGAGTCCTACGTCAAATAAGCTTCTCAGCATCGAAGTAGTCATTGACATCTACATACACACTCATGTTGACACTCATGTTGGTCGTCCTCCCACTCGACAGTGGCATCTTGAGCACTTGTAAATTGCTGCTTGCGTCAATACGAGACAAGGAATTGAATTGAATTGAGCAAGTTCAGTTGCCTACCAAGTGATCCTTTTTCTCAAGCATGCCAGAGAATACGTGCTAGTAGCAGTGTAAGTTACTATTCAGTGTAGATTAGACATTTCTTACGGAAAA
>Ga0157366_1000593_pt1 | contig 15619 bp, 12 predicted proteins | sample AttbisABBM1_FD_113149 | JGI IMG/M metagenome (GOLD analysis project Ga0157366, IMG submission 113149) | Fungus gardens microbial communities from leaf cutter ant in Botucatu, State of São Paulo, Brazil - Atta bisphaerica ABBM1 | ecosystem: Host-associated > Fungi > Mycelium > Unclassified ...
CAAGTGGTTCGAGTATGACAATAATGATGAAAAATAAATAACGATCAATTTCTCTCAAAGGAGAATAGTTTCCAAAGATTGAATTGCAGCATTACTTGAGGAACTCACACGGAATCCCCTAGTAAAAGGCGAGGGGATTGTCTGATTGAGGGTTCCTCTGCTGCTAACAGTGAGATTAGGGCTTATCATTGCTAAGCTTGACTATTCTGCATTTGGCTCAGTCCGCGAGTTCAGTCACATGACATGACATTGATTACTCTCCTCTCCTCTCCTCTCAGGTTGATATAATGAGTGCCAGAGCTTGGACCTTATCAATTGAAGACCGGGAAAAGCTGATTGCAGCAGCCTTCCAAGGTTCAGTCGTATTCCTGTCCCGTAAACTTGCCAACTACATTCTTGACAGCGAAAGAGGGGAACTATAGCCGCTACTCTAACTTTCCTGTTGGGGCCGCCCTTCTTGCTGCGGACGGTACCATTATCAAGGGAGCCAATGTTGAAAACGCATCTTATGGTACGTCATTCTCAGATAGTCATTGATAGCGCTTTACAGGCACTTTGTCCAGGGGCTACGATCTGTGCAGAACGCACAGCACTCGTCAAGGCCGTTGTAGGTAACTTCCTAGTCCATTTCATGCACTTCGTTCATGGGACAATGCAGAGCGAGGGAACAAGAAAATTCATCGGACTGGCTATCACAAGGTGTGTTCCAGTCAAGCTCTTGATTAGTGTGGCTGAACTTGAAATGAAAGTAATGTGAGGTCTACGATTTCACCCTGTGGAATATGTCGGCAATTCATTCGAGAGTTTTGTGCCAATAACATGCCCATTCTTCTCGTCCCTGGAGACTATTCACAAGTCGGCGAGTCGAAACCTGGGGCTGATGGTGTAGTGGAAACTACCCTTGGTGAACTGTTGCCCATGAGCTTTGGTCCGGAGGACCTGGAGCATCCTCGGATGACTTAGCAAAATCTTAACGTGCTTTCAAAGCTAACGAACTTAAAGTAGCTGTGTGACGATGCGTGTACTATGAATATTCTGGTATTTGTGCTGATCCTCAGAGATCAGTTAAACCTGCCCAACGATCTGCCTGAAGGAGCTATCTATCCGAAGGCCCTGGCCCCATTCTGATGTGCGATAAGCACGCTTCATTGTGTTTGTTGACATGGTTACGATGACGATATTGTGTCGTGTCAAAGGGAAAAATCTACCAATCATTAGAATGATGTGTCGCCAGGGTAATAAATCCTTGCAAAACTTCTCCTGATATCCGAAGATAGCTTTTCTCCAAAGTTCGTAGAACTTGAAAGGGAATTTCGTTGAAGTGCACTATAAGAATTAATGTCACTCTAGTATATGGGCTCCACGTTCCAAATTTACAACCACGGTTCATCTTCCTCCTCCTGATCCGGTAGGAGTAGTCTCCACAGTGTCAATTTAGAGTCCTCAGGCTGTAGAAGTCGCTTGAGCAATTGATAGAGCAATTGATACCTTGGTGGGATGATGCATCGCCTCGGGGGTGGCCAGGAGGAATTAATTCCTTTTATTGTGCGTTCTGCTTGATCATCTGAAAATATTAACTTCTCGCAATAGACTATTGCGATGTACCTAATTCTGGATGCTTAGTTCTGAGGCCTCAATATATCAGACCAGTTTGTTCGTGGGGTTTTGAGATGATTTTCACAATAATTGAAGCTATAGGACCATCGATGGTGCCCACCCCACCTACTTCCTACGCTCAGAGGAGGGGATGACAATGGAAAAAGGCAAGCCCTGGTTGCCTCGAGTGCTACTAGCTTTCTAAACTGTTTATTCCCTTTCGGCAAGGTCATTGCCTCCGTTTCTGTATTCAACTGTTAAACTATGATGATAGGTCAGGTCCCCGGGGCTGCGACATGACGCACCGAAATTTCTACAAATTTAGATGTTGTTTTTCTCCCTATCATTGTATATTTCATATTGGAGAAGTGGTCGCGATTTCCTGAAAGAGCTGAAGGAAATGCGAAAAAGATCCCGCATATGAAGCATCCTTCCCAGAAATGCCCGTCTTCTGGCACGTCTCAATTCAACCAAAGTGGGGAATAAATCTATGTTTGTCACGAAACCTTAGTCTCAGTGTTTGAGAAAAAAATGTATTATTGAAGAACCACTAAATATAAGCATGCATGTCACATCCTAATACAGTCTCGCCATACATTATTTCTCTCACACTTACTCCCTGCTAGATGAGGATCCTCGCCCTTTCGAGACCTGTCTTTGATTTTTATTTTGGCTTCGCTAGATCCAGATCCTCCACATCGGACTTTTTTGGATTCAGAATTTCTATCTTGCAATAAGCAAACTAGCGCTAAGACACGGAGGAGCCGGTCCACAAGTCCCAACATCGAAGGGTATCAACAAACGGTAGAAAGAAAAAGGAAGGAGGCTTAGGCAAAGTTAGAATAGACGAACATAGTACTGTATACTCGCTGCGACTGAATGTATGATGCGGCTGGGTGGCTCGTCCTCAGGACCCACCTCGAGACAGCTTTCCATGGGTGTACACGACTTAAATGAAAGGCTTTACATGAGGTGGTTGCAACGAAAATTACTACGGTGTTCAGGATGCAGAATCAAAGGTTTAGCATTCTCTTTCTCCAACAACTGGAAACAAACCCGAGTAATATGAGAGGAAAGTAGCAATGGAAATTTCATGGAAAATATCTAATATGCCAAAATCACTTCGATCGCATATTCAATATACAGGCACCGAATCTTCTCAACCAAGGTAAGCGATATCTTCTGGTAGAGGTATTCTACTCAACAGAACAGTCTAATCACGCTGCATCATCATCCTCGTAGACACGTGAGATAAGATCCACCATAGGGTTTGACCATTCAAGGAGATATAAGAACAAGCAAACAATGTCCATATTCACGGGTGACACAGAAAGCAAATACAAGGATGCGGTCGAAAGGCAGAATTTGGAGCGCAGAGTTTCAAGGGCACTTTTTCTACCATGTAGGAAGGCGGTCGGGCATACGATCAAAGCAAATCCTCCACTCCCACTCCCCCTCACGATGCACCCATCGGTACATCTTTTGTTCACGAGCTACCGCAAAGAGAGCGGCAAAGAATGCTTCTGGGTTCTTTGCTTCTGAGAGGTAAAGCTCGAATGTCTTAAATTGGTCGTAAACTAGCACCTGATTTGCATCAGTTCCGAGGGGAACTTGAAGTTTTACCAGGTAGTAAGCGTCCCCATAATAATTGGGAGGGGCCTCATCTAATACCTCAGCAGCAGGACTCTGATTCTCGTCAGAGTCGTCATAGTAACGGGTGATACTAGTTTTGTACATTCTTGACATTAGTGTTGAGAACGGGTTGGGCTCAAGCGTAATCTTGTACCACTTCCCTGAAGAAATCGCCTTACATAAGGCTCTGTGGTTTCTCCAGTCTTCCCTTTGGCAGTCTAGAAGAAATAAAATAAGGAATCCTGAACTGAGGGTACAAATCATAAATGTACCTCTGCCGCAATATTGAGTAGACAGACATGCCTTACATGTATGGTACGACTCTTCGCCACAGAGTGGACAGCCCGCAATTTTGCTCAGACGGATGACATCTTTCATATTCAAGCCTCCGATTGGAAGAATGAATCCAACATCACAACGGTCGTCTCGAACTTCGGCTGGTAGTCGGAATCTAGGAGAGAGATGTTTCCGATTGAGAGATAGTAACGTGACGAACAAGTTCTGTTCTACACTGGTCATAGGATAGGCCCTCCCGCGTTGGTCTTCTGGAGTTAAGTCTGCAACTGACTCCTCTAGAGACTCCTCGTCTTCTTCTTCAATGATCGCGTAATTACATAAAACAAGCGGAGTCTTGTCGTTAATTTCGAAAGTAGAGAAGAACTGTATGCCAAGATTAGCTCGAGGACTTGAGAATGGAAGAGGTGCAAACTCGGATTATTAGGACTCTGAAAATAGTCAGATCCATATCCTTGAAAACAACATATCCAATCCGCTTCTGATCCATGTTTTTGCTTATGTCTGGGATAAGCTGCATGATCCTGGGGAAAGCAAGCTGACGTTGGTCCTCAAATTCTCGATTGTCCTGGAAGATAGCTGCCCAAGTACGACGGGTGAAGGCATCCACAACCGGCGTCCGCTTCTTCCATAGGGGATAGTTAGAGAGGTTTATTCCCCCAACAGCATCTGGATCGTCGGGAAAAGTTGTAGAGAACCGTTGGGCGGCATCAAGCGCTTCGTCAAGTCGGTTCTGCAACCTGGTTGCGTTAACCCTAGTGTTTGAAACCAAATCGATGTTCATGCCCTTGAGAACGTGGATAATGTCATCCTTGGAAAGATTGTGGTGCTCGAGGGAGGACATGATGAAGATATTAGTCTAACTGTAGCTGGAGAACGCAATAGCTAATTACCGACCGATTAGGACTCGGTGTCACACACACACGCACATCATGTGATTCTGTTCATGGTTGTGACTATGGAATTATGCGTAATGACTCACTGGCACTATGCCGACTGGAACGCCACACAACTCGTTTGCTTTGCCTTATAGAATAAAGGTCGACAATTTTTCCACTCCTTCAAACCAGGAAGTAATGCCAGCCTTACATCTACTTACACACACACATTCCGATCATATCAGCGGGCTTTCTGTAAAGAGCTTTGGCTATGTTATAGTCTGCTCTTATGACGCTAAGGAAATGCTGTTGAGACATGAAGTCTATGCTGAACGACAATTGAGGCAGAAAGGCTTACGTTCCGAGCTTGTCAAAACCTATGCCCATCTCAAGATTGACCGAATACACCACCCCACGGCGTACTACCAAGGTTCGCGCGATCTTCTGGTAAGAGATTCAAATACATTCTATCTCTATCATATAATGTCACCGTATTAGAAACCGATATACCTTCATGTACCTACCATTGTTGAGCTCTCCAAAGACGAGCAGGTGGTCATCACTGCTCTCGATGCAAATCATTGTCCCGGTGCTGTTATGTAGGTACGACATATGTGTTATGGAAAGCCCCGTTTGATTCCATTCCAGGTACCTTATTGAAGGCCCAAAAGGAGCCATCCTCCACACCGGTGACTTTCGTGCTGAACCATGGTTTCTCGAGTCTGTCAAACGCAATCCTTTTCTCCAACCATACCTATACTCTTCTATGAATGGATCTCTCCATAGGACTCTGAGCTGCATCTATTTAGATACTGCCTGCGCATTCTCTCTGCTGGACATCCCTTCGAAGGTCAGTAGTTTACGATCGCTCAATGTTTGTTTCTTATTCTTATTCTTGACCTAGCAAGAAGCCGCAAATGGCCTGATAGAACTCATAAAACTTTATCCTCCCGATGTGTATTTTTTTATCAATTCGTGGACGTGGGGCTATGAAGACATTGTCAAAGCAGTTGCTGCCGCATTTCAAACCAAAGTATCACCTCCCGGCTTTACTTCGCGATGCATCTCACCGTTCGACTCTAGATACATGTTGACCGCTACAAGCACAGTATCTATCAGAATTTATCTGATCCGTACATGCGTCTCATTGTAACTCGCGATCCAGCATCTACTAGATTCCATGCATGCGAGCGCTTTGATCGATGCGACCATGTTTTGGTAGATAATGAACATGGAGGATTCGAAAATGCGACAAGCCGCCGAGGGAAACGCGTCATATACGTCAACCCTGTCACAATGGGGAAAATGAACTGGAAACTATATTTTGAAGAGACCAAACAACGACTAACCATGCATACTACGGTAAACAATCTTGTCAGTAAATTTATCTGCGTATGAATTTGTTCTCACCCTTTATGTAGCTCATCCCATTCTCGCGACACTCAACACTTCCTGAGCTTCAAGAGTTCGTCTCTCTTTTTCGGCCCAAGTCAATTGTCCCTAATACCCTCGATCCCCGAATGCAAGGCCTGGATTGGTTTTGCCTTGACCGTATGTTTGAGGGATGTATATCGGATGCTGCAATGACGATCGCGAGTAATCCTCCCCCCTTCCACGCTGACTCTCTCAATGAGGATGAAGACATCACAATAAAAAACCTCGTCGGCTGTTGCGATGTCGTTGAGTTGACTCAACGCTGGGCGGAAAGTAGCAGTATTCGCCACAAATTGGAAATTGCTAGATCTTACTTGAAACCATCAGAAAAGATTCTTGTGGATAGAGTATTGGGTAACTCGAACTCATCACCTTTCACGATAGAACAGGACAGAGGGAAAGGAGTGCAGACCTGGCATTCCAGCAGCGATGACGATACTGATGACGATAGCGATGAGCGCGGTCGTACAGCTCACAAGTTGTTCGCAAGTTTGGCTGGAGTAGATGAGAAACTAACGTCCTGGTGGTCTTCTCCGCCCTCCACGGACAGAGAAGAGCATCAGTTCTCACAACTGGACAGCAACCCTGGATACTCCAGTGCTTCGAAGACAGCCTTCGAGAAATCAATGCCTGGCCCACAAATTTTAACTCCTGTTTCGAGTCCCATTCGGCCAAGGGACAAGCTGTCTTCCAATTTAGACCAGCAATTAGTGGATCCTTTACTTGGTCACCAGTATCAGATTCCTTCAAGGCATATAGGCAAAACTCTCGCGCCGTCTTCCTGTCCACAGTCGTCTCCTCCAGCCCAGAAGAACTTCTCTATGCCTTTGGAAAAATGGAGGCCCCAAACCCCGGCGACGAATGTCTGCAGATCCATGCTTAGAGAACAAAAAAAGTGCATCCCAGAAGACATTGACAGCCTATTGACATCCCTTTTCCCCACCCCAAATAGCGGCTGCTGCCAACGTTGTACGAGACATAATGCCCCTCCTGCGGTGGATTTCCAATTGTCAAATACTTTTTCACTTGATGCTGCCAATCAACGGGTGGTCGCATCCGACTTGCCCGTACTCACAAAGGCATATCGAGCCTCCTCTTTGCGACGATACTCTCGCACTCGATCTCCTCTAGTGAAACCACAAGTCGAGCGTGCGCATTACTTCCTTCAGAGGATCAAGATTGGGGAACGCCTAGCAAATTCACGTCCGAATGCCGTGGTACCCTCGTATATCTCAAAAAGGACAAGACTACTCGCAAGATATGAAAAGTTTGAAATGAAGAAGTTTCATGCTCGGACGACGGTAGATCCTGGGGATATGACCATCGTTGAGAATGTTGCAATGCCTGAGAATGTTGCAATGCCTGTGGGGTCTATCCTTGATCTCAGAACTCAGCCCATGTTTTTATCGTTCGAAGCCGTCAATGACAGCCATGACGTGGGCATGAATTGGGACCGAAGTCGTGATTTGGCAGATAGAGTACGATCTGCAATTGCTAATGGCAAGCCGATATCACTTCCGGGTCTCAAATGTGCTGATTCACAATCGAGCCAATATGCTTTTCGATGACGCTTCTTCTCTTTTTCACTGAGCGTTGCATAATTTATCATTATTATCTGTATGTATGTATAGCTATGTATCTCTTGATGCCTCAAGTAGATTGACCTTTGAAATCAAGTTCGTCTCCGGCTCTGTAATCCATGAATATGACACCTATTGGTAACAGGACATAGCATTCGACGAGCAGCTGCCTTCACAGGGTTTCGTCGTTACAGAAGAATTGTCCCCAAAACGTCGAACTACTCCCCAGAAATAGACCTACATCTTCCACTCACTTATAGTCAAAACTCCATCAGAGCAATAATACTAATGAACAGTTGGTTGATGTCAATATTCATTTCTCATCTCTATTTTCGTTTGACTGATGATCCACAAAATTGCAGATTAAGAATAGTTGGTAGCGGTTGTCGATACAGGCCCCCAGTAAGGCATGAAGACATTAAAAGATGGAAAGCCGAATAAATTTCGACCAATAATCGAATGCTCACTGTCACTTTGGCTGGTGTTTTTCCACCACCACCTTCTCTTCCAAGAACAGAAGAACAAGAAGGTGAAGGCATTGGTGATATAAGCGGGCATGTTTGAGTAATATTTTGGGAGTTCTGATGAAGCTCCTGTTGGGAAGGAACATTTAGAAGTCAGTCATGTATTCACACCAGCAATCGCTCTCAACCTCCATCGAGTACCTCATTGCAAATGAGTTCCAAACAATCACAGTAACTCAAATTAACATTCAACTACAAGGGCACAACACATTGATTCTGATATGGGTTTCCTACACTTGACTCCGAGAAGAAACATAGTGTAATTGCAGTTTAGGAATAAATCTGACTGGCCCAACCACCTGTAGAATATGTTCAGAGGTTTATAGAAATAGGAGTACAACCCAAAACGAGGAGACCCGAGAAGTTATTGCCAGTGCAGCAGACGGGTTGTGCAGTACTGAAAGACATACATTACTCAGTTATGGGGTGCGAATGAGTTGTGGAGGAGCTCACCAAGAGTTACTTCCACCAACGACGCTGAGTGGTGAGCAGCTCAGACCGACAAGACCCTCTGTCGGGCCCAGGACGATACCAAGAAGACCGGCGAGAAGGCTGACTACAGAGGAGTCACTAGACTGGACTTGATTGCCTATTGGAGGGTGTATGAGTTAACTTGATTCACAAAATCGCTGTAAGCTCCTTACAGCACTGTATAGGTCCAGTGTCGCACTGGCCGTTACTGGATCCTCCATCTGGGGGACTATCGGTACGGGGGACTGCAGTGGCGATCGCCAAGAGTGGAAGGACAAAGAACAAGAAAGTGAAGACGGTGGTGACACGGGCAAACATCTTTGCTGAGGCTTTCAAGTACTTTAGGAGTCTGGTAAAACTCTTTTGCTGGGGAATAGCACTGGAATGTGGTTCGCTTTTAAAGTGAAGAGAATGATGTTATTTTCGACAAGTACCGCTCGTTCCGAACATCGGCACATTGTATGTCATGGGACATAAGTAATATTGAGTCGGAAATGCAGTCTCTTCCCTTGCTCACTTCGATTATCTTTTTCCCTCCCCAGTCGATCTCATCAGACAGACGGGCATGGAAGTCTGTCAACACGTCAAGGCAGAAAAGATCATCAAATCAATCAGAAGGATAGTATCGTGAGACTGGAGTACTAGATACAGGAGCCACGACTCGGTACTGCCCGCACCAAGCTCGGGCGTCAGATGCAAGTCCACAGTGAGTGGTGGGATTCGACTGAGATTGTTGCTGACCTCTATTGGTAACTCCCTACGAAAACGTAGCCATGCATTGATTAACGATTGTCATTCAGCTTGCCCCGAAGCTAGCCTAGCCTGAGTCATGATAGGCACAGTCTCGCAAATGGCAGCTGATTGCTCCCTCTGATTCCTAAATCTGTCGTAAATGTCAAGTTCTTTGTTCCACCGAGACAGTCGTGTAATTACACACTTCGGCAATGAAGGCATGCGATCTCGAAGATGATGCCAAAGGCGGCGGCCGTGGGGCGATGATTATTTGAAACATAAGCCTTGCATGAGGATGGAGTATGCAAGAAATACTCCCAGCCCTCCAAATACAATTTATTGAACAGCAAGGAAGTCCTCCTTATTGATTTTGGTTCTATGAGTCTTGCCCGGATCGGAAAACGGCCCTTGTCCGCCACAATTTCAAAATATAAACCATTGTCACATAGAACCTGCTTCAGGTCAAAAAACCTCAGCGAATGTACTCGGAGAAGGTCAATCGATCTTCAATGCTGTTCCGATCATGATTAAATGAGAGATAGATTTTGAAGCACATGGCTAACCTGTGTGAGAGGATGAAATTCGGAATGTTACCAGCTCGTCAAACAACCAATCAGGTCACATGCGAAAGAAGGCATTGATTGGCAGCTGGAACTTGGCCAATAGAGATCAAACAAGTTTGCACATGAGTGGAGTAGTGCCTGAAACCCAACTATGATTTGCGGAACAATCATAGAATCCATATCAGAATTTCTGATTCAGATCAATGTAACTGAAGTCAACTTCCCCACAAGGGACTTCCCAAGCAGTATTTCAGACTTAATGATGCGGCTGACCATGACTGATGGTTATGTCAAAAGAGTAGTATCTTAAAGCTTTGGATGTATTTCATGCACGAGGAGAAAAAAAAGAAACTTAGCATCCAATCCGAAAGAACGAAAACTAATAAACAATACACACGAATGATAGCAACTTCATCCTCTCCAATAGTTCGGTTTCACGAATGGCATGGGAGTCAATAACGCTGTTCGCCTCTTGCTACGGACCTCAACTTCTACCTCCGTGCTTTTTTTATGCCAACCATTTTTTACATATCCCATGGCAATGTTCTTTCCCAAGGTTGGACTTGGAATACCCGACGTTATCGTACCTGAGACGTAATATTCAGTTTGTTCCATTAAGCTACACCACATTGATTCCTGACCAAGTAAATTATTTGTAGCTGGGGCAAATATCTTGGCGTGCTCTGTTCAGCGTATCAGATAAGGAAGCCCCGATTAAGGTAAGGGATGCGTACGCCGAGCTGGCGCACCTGTGACTACCATTCCTACACGGCGCCGCGGGGGGCCATCTGTCAGATGTTTTCGAACCGTTTTAGCACCAATGAAATTTCCATTCTCTCTCCTATCTTTGTCGATTAACCAGCTCAGTCCTGCCTCAACCGGAGTCGTATCTTCACCAAGGTCATTGCCGTAAAGGCACATGCCCGCTTCCAATCGCAAACTATCGCGTGCGCCGAGGCCAATAAGCTGGACGGGTGGCTTAGTCAGAAGCTTCGCCACCTCCACGGTTTGTGATGGGGGTACTGAAATCTGGGAGAGTATTTCATTCGATGGAGATGCTACTTGATGGATCTTTTCACCTCGAAACCATCTTCTCCTGTGTAGCCACCCCGGGCAACGTGAAGATTGAATCCTTCAATCGGCACGAAAGCGGATTTTCCGAACGTCAGACCACGCAGGTCATATGATGTAAGAGTTTGGAGATAAGGCGCTGCTTTAGGTCCTGCAGAGTGGAAGAATTTAACAGAGCCACAATTCATGACCAAAGACATAGTTGAACCTTGTAATGCAAGCAGGCCCCAGTTCTCCAAGACTTCCATTTCAACGCGCCCGTTTTTCCCTTTCTCGCTAGCGTTCCATTCCTCGAGCTTCTGTTTGAACCAAGTAAGATCTCTGTCTCTACGGCTGGCATTTGTCACGACATAGAACGCGTCTGAGGCGTGCTTCGTGATGACAGTGTCATCAATTATCCCTCCATCTTCATTGAGAATGACAGATAGGGTTGATGAGTATGGACCTAGCACTGAGAGTGAAGAGGGTGTAAGCCATTCAAGGAACTCAGTGGCAGTTTTCCCTCGGAAGCTATAGGGACGAATTGAACACTCAAATAATTGATGCAATGTCGCGACCATACTTTGATTGGACCATATGGCTGACATCAAAAAGGCCGGCGTCGCGCCGTACATGGTTGTGGCTGACGACTGTGAGGATTGAGGGCTTGTTTCAAAGACCATTATAGCTTGTTCCTCACTCTGGCCAACGTCTGCATATGATAGTGGCATAGAATAGCCAGCAAAAGGGACCATCTTGGCACCGTTTTCAAGATGGAAGTCGTAGAGACCGGTTCGCCTTAACTGTGCGAAAATTGAGACCATGCAAACTGAGAAAGATTTGAAGTATACCTGTCCTGCTTCCGTAACAAGTCTCCTCACATTGAGCAGGCAGAAGGGGTATCTTGCTCCAAGTAGTGAGGAAACACATAGGAGAGCCATGGTCGGAGCAGCCGAATCCAATAATTTGCTCCCAAGAAATATTGTTATTATGTAATTAATTGCGATCGTGGTCTACTACAAGCTTGTCTTGTCTTCTGTTTGACTCCTTCAAACACCCTACAATATGTCACGTTTTGTTAGAACTTCAAAATACAGGTGAGGTAGACTCCGATGTTCGAGGAACCCTGATAGCTGATTCGAAATCATTCAGACATGTCTTTGGGCAGCCGGCGAAGAAGGAGCATAATATCGAAAATGTTAAAGTTACCAATAGTGCATGGGATACAAATCTTATCTCTGCCTCAGGAGTAAGCGTTTCTTCCGCAGAGAAATCTCATCGTTCACTATCATCATTCACTATCGATAGCAATATCTTAGTGTGAATTGGAATGCGTCAGGAGGCGGCGCCTTTGCCATTCTTCCCTTACCTTCAGTCTTCCATGGTACCAATGGATTTCCTCACAAATTACCGGATCAGCTCCCCCTGGCACGCAGTCATTCGGCCCCGGTGCTTGACACCGACTGGTCACCCCACAATGATACCATCGTCGCTTCTGGTGGTGAAGATGGCAAAGCCATGATTTGGAAGGTTGAGGCTGCTCTTTTTGAAGGCTGGGGAACCGAAGGATGGGTTCCTGAAGATTTTGATCCTGTTCTTCGGATTGACGCGTCATTTCGTAAGATTGGCCAAGTCCTCTTTCATCCTACTGCTGCTCAGGTGCTTGCCACTGTATCCGGCGAACACACTATCAAACTCTGGGATCTAGCGGCCCCCGAGAACTCTCGTGTCGAACTCTCTGGTCACGGTGATACCATTCAAAGTCTGACTTTCAATCCCACTGGAACTTTATTGGCAACTACTTGTCGGGACCGCAAGATGCGGATCTTCGATCCTCGGACTGGCAGTCAACCTGTCCGTATTAATGATGGACATACTGGTATCAAGGGGTCGCGTCTAGTTTGGATGGGAGAACACTGTAGGATTGCATCGACAGGGTTTAGCAAAATGTCCGACCGCCAAGTCGGGATCTGGGACTCTGGTAGTCTTGAGAATCTAAGGATGACGACGATTGACCAGTCAGCTGGTGTACTCATGCCCTTTTGGTCTGACAACAACATTCTATTCGTTGCTGGCAAGGGGTGGGTCCGTTACCTTACGTTGCCTCTTCAAACCTTACTTTGTCAATGTAGTGACGGCAATATTCGTTATTACGAGTACGAGAATGAAAATCTCTTCCCCCTTGCCGAATATAAGTCCTCAGAACCTCAACGTGGCGCCTGCTTCCTGCCACGCCGCGCTCTTAATGTGGACGAATGCGAAATCGCCCGTGTTTACAAGCTATATTCTTCGACGATTGAACCGATTGCCTTCATTGTTCCACGGAAGGTGATTCAATCTAGATTGTGTCCCCGACCCCGGGCATACTGACTCTTTGTAGGCTGACAGTTTCCAAGCAGATATATTCCCTCCCGCCCCTTCACTGGAGCCCTCTCTCTCAGCATCTGAATTTTTCAATGGAAAATCAGCTTTTGTAAACCTCATTGATCTTGGTGATGGTTCCAACACATCCAACACTCAATTTTCACCTCTAGCCCCAACCCCTGCTCCAACTATGGTTCCAACCCCTGCTCCAGCCCCAGTACAACATTCCTCTTCGCCCCTACTTTCACCTCCGGGTGCTGCATCGAAGTTGGCAGTTAGTGAACTCCAAACCTCAACCGACAAAGTGTGTATTCATATCTGAAATTTAGGCTAGTTTCTCGACTCGAGCACATTCTATACCACAGGTATCCACAGAATTGAAAGAGGAGAATATGCGTTTGGATGCGGAACTACGTGATGCATGGGAGAAGATCAGAAACCTCGAGTTACAAGTCGAGGTTTTACGTAACAATGCGAGGAAAGCCACCCAAACTCTTCAGTTAGAGTTAGACGTCTAAAGATTCAGTGGTATCTGGTATCCTTATATGTACAGATGTTGGTCTCGATTATGATCAATCAACTCATCTATCGCAGATGAGCTCGCTATGTCCGTTTTACTGCCGAAAACCCTTTAGTTAAGTAAAGTTTTGATATGACCGACTTGTATTGGCAACACGAACGTGTTCCGACAGTGTCCTTTCGTGGGTACAAGCGTAAAAGCCTGAAGGTTTACTGGAGCTACTGAAATAAAACGTGATTGGAACGTGGTGTGGAGATAAGATAACAATCTTTATATTTGTGGTACATTGTGTATCCAATTGGGGATCTCTTGTGAGTTCGACCCCTCGTTTTGAGGTTCTAATACATTACCGCAAACCTACGTGAAAGATTTCCTGTTCGGATCATCTTATCATGCGAAGTCCCGATGAAATACGATACCGATCGTGTTATCAGCACACTAAGATTATTCTAGAAACTGAGTGGCCGGTTTATAAGCTGAAGCAAAACACCAATGCTTTCCGATACTTTTTTCCTTTTCCCTCACCAGCAAGATTAAATGTCCGGTCCCAAAATTGCAATCATCATTTACACTCTCTACGGCCACATCGGTAACTGTAAGTCTTTGAGTCCGATTTCTGAACGATTTCTGAACAACGACTGATCGCTATCAGTGGCTGAGGCCGTCAAGGCCGGTGTTGAAGCAGCTGGCGGGCAAGCTACTATACTACAGTTTGTCCTTCTCTCACAATTCACGAATAGTGTCTGTTGACCACTTACTGAACTTCAGAGTCGCTGAGACGCTCGGTCCCGAGATCCTCACACTCATCAAAGCGCCTCCCAAACCCGGATATCCCCTTGCGAAAGTTGATGACTTGGCCCTATATGATGCTTTCATATTTGGCATTCCTACTCGTTTCGGTAACATGCCAGCTCAATGGAAGGTGCAAAATTGCTGCCATTGAGCTTATTTACATAATTGATTTCATTTCTCCAGACGTTTTGGGACGCTACCGGTTCTTTGTGGTTCAATGGTTCACTCATAGGAAAATATGCAAGTCTTTTCGTCTCCTCTAATTCGTTGGGAGGAGGTCAAGAATCAACTGCTATGAGCACGATGTCGACTTTCGCCCACCACGGATTGATTTACGTACCCTTGGGTTATGGCAATTCAATGTCCATTCTCACCAACTTAGAAGAGATTCACGGTGGTACGACTGTAATTTGGGGAGTTTCGGGAAATGCCTAATTTTGTTTTTAATCTTCAGGCTCTCCATGGGGTGCTGGAACATTTGCTGGTGCAGATGGTTCACGGTTGCCATCCAAACTTGAAGTAGATCTGGCCAAAAACCAGGGCAAACATTTCTACAGCATCGTCGCAAAAGCCTTCAAGGCTTGACTTGGTCACGTCCCTTTTCGATAAGCACCTCTGCGTGTAGAATAATATGATATAAACAAAAGAAACTTGTTGTCATTCCATATCTCGATGAGAGACATGGGGGTGGGTCGGTTAGGAGATTGCAAGACACCCAGGCCCATCTGAAATATAAATATATAATCCCGTCTCTCATTCACGACCAACTACTTTTTGCGATGTCTCATCGAGACATCATCCTCATATCGCTATTATTGTCTACTCTATATATGACCATATTGCAAGCCGTATGTTCTCAGCTACCACTGCTTATTTTTGAATTAAGACAAAGTTAGTGGCCGAAGAAGAAAAGAGGGGCATTGAAGCAGCAGGAGGGAAAGCAACTATATACCAGTAAGTTAAACAATATCTAACTTCTACACAGCTAGCTCAATGTTGTTTCTGCATAGAGTAAAGGAGACACTTGCAGAAGAAGTGTTGGAGAAAATGCATGTTTCTCTGAGTAGGAAGACGAATTCGTATCCTGTTGCCACACCCACTACGCTCGAGATGCATGACGCATACCTCTTTGGCATTCCAACTCGGTATGGTAATATGCTTACTCAGTTCAAGGTCCTGGTGAATTCTC
>Ga0157366_1000594_pt1 | contig 15610 bp, 15 predicted proteins | sample AttbisABBM1_FD_113149 | JGI IMG/M metagenome (GOLD analysis project Ga0157366, IMG submission 113149) | Fungus gardens microbial communities from leaf cutter ant in Botucatu, State of São Paulo, Brazil - Atta bisphaerica ABBM1 | ecosystem: Host-associated > Fungi > Mycelium > Unclassified ...
CGCACTGGAGCTCTCCCGCGCCAATCCTGCAATGATCCGTAAACACTTCAGCGTGGTACTGGAGCGAACGGTGCGCGAGCTGAACGGCGAGAGCTGTATCAGTCTGGAAGAGGCACCGCCGGCAAAGCAGCAGATCGTGTGCTCCCGTTCGTTTGGCGAAAGGGTCACCGAGTATGAACACATGAGGCAGGCAATCTGTCAGCATGCCGAACGTGCGGCCGTTAAATTGAGAGGGGAAAAGCAATACTGCAGACAGGTTTGTGCATTCATAAAAACCTCTCCTTTTTCACCCGGGGAGACCTACTACGGTAACGTGGCTTCAGAGACACTGATGTCGCCCAGTCAGGATTCCAGAGACATTATTGAGGCTGCGATAAGAGCACTTGATCGGGTATGGATAAGTGGCCATCGCTATGCGAAAGCAGGCGTTATGCTTAATGACTTCACTCCTTCAGGTGTAGCCCAGCTCAATCTCTTTGATGAAGTTCAACCGAGAGAGAACAGCAAGCCTCTGATGCAGGTGATTGACTATATCAATCAGACCGGGATGGGGAATATCTGGTTTGCCGGCCGAGGAATAGCGCCGGCGTGGCAGATGAAGCGTGAGATGCTTTCACCAGCCTATACAACACGCTGGAGCGATATTCCTGTCGCCAGACTTTAGAAGATCCATGTGGGCCAGTTTTAAATCAGAACAGAAATAATGCCCCATACTTATGGGGTTTCGCGTTTGTCCTGCTCAGGAGCCCATTCGAGTCCGCATTTATCGCAGGACCATTTTCCGTTTGGATTTTTCCTGATGCCATAGAAATTGCAATAGGGGCATGTTTTTGGCTTATACACTATTTTCCATCCTCTTTCTGGTAAACAGGATCAGTGCCACGCGGAAATTTCAAAGCTTCATTTCTGTAGTGCTGAAGCCTTTGTCTGAAGTATTCCTGAAGCTCTTCCGGTTGCTGTCTTTCGACTTCCGAAGGAATCACCGGCAGATTCATACGCTCTTTATAAGCAACCCCTGATGCGGCCAGATCCACGTTGACCTTATCCCGCTCTTCTTTGCTTTTTGCTGCTATGTTGTATGACATATGAAGCCTTCTCTGACAGAAGTATATCAGCTACCGTGTTAAGTTCCGCATCCATGGCTGAAAGCTTTTATGAACACTCCCCTAAGCGTCAGCAGCAAGCTGCCGACGACAAGGTCCGAAATCAAGCCCTTCATTTCGCAGGCGCCGTGAAGCCCGCTCACCGGGGTTAAAAGGGAGCCAGCAGTTAAAATGCCGGATCCAACTTTCATGGTCAGTATTGAGGCCTGATGAAAATTCAGGCCAAACGTCTGCTTTGTGCCATAAGCGGACATTACGTTCAACGTGATTGTGATTTGACCTATTTCTTTTAATCTTAAAAAGTATAAACTAATTTAATGTGATTATTTTGAGGTTTAAGGAAATGTTGTTAGAAGAAACTAAGGCAAGGTTGCTAACTTCAAGCGAAACGCCACAAAATTTGCTTAACCTGATTAGTGATTTATATGTGCAAGAAATCCATTCCAAAGAAGCGGTCTTGGTAACGGCGCTATCTGAGCTCCACAACTCCGGTGTGATTGATTTCGTCAAACTAATAAGAGGCACAGAAAAAAATTCCTGCGGAAGAAACTATTTTAACATTCTTAATGTCTTTGAAAATGCTCTACCAACGCTTGATTCAAATCCTCAAGATGTTCTTCATTGTCTAGTTCATCTTCAGCAACAGTCTGATAAAGATTTAGCTTTCGGTGGAATCTATTCAGCCTTTGAACGTTACTGTAGCGAGGAATCCCATCGTCCAAGAGAAAGCGTTAGAATTATCCTTGCTCAAGGGGAGGTGAATGAATATGCCCTTTTTCTGTCCAACTCAATCCTAGCTTTCGATTCAGATTGTGTAATGGAAGCTATCGAGCTCACAAAGAGGCTAATTTCCAATAAAAATGAGATAATCAGAAACCAAGCCTATTTAACTTTGGGGAGACTGAGTGTAGATCAAACAAAAGCTGACTCAATATGGGATTTAATAAGTAAATGTGCAGTTAAAGATAATGATTGCAGTGCTTCTTTATTGAGAGCAATACTTCAATTTGGAGAAAAATTCCCATCTTACTGGCCACAGATAGAAGAGTTGTTAAGTACATTTCTTGAAAATCGATCTGAAGAGATTCTTTATATGATCTCGAATATTGTCACCTTTCAAAATTTCGATCTTCCGAAAAGTATTTTTCATCTTATGGTCATGCAACTCACCAATGTATCTCATGAGCACAAAAGAACTATAGATAATATTGATAACTTATTAGTCATCCTAGTTGAAAAGGGGGAGGCCTCCCTCGCCATATTATTATTGGAATCAATTTTGACGGCGGGAATTAAATTTAAAGAACTTGACTATTTTTCTTACGAATTAATAAAAAAGCATCATGAGTTACGTAATCACATCATTACAAAATGGCTTCTGAATGGAGACATTCAACTTTGTCACGGCATCTTGGATTTAATCAATGGCTCCTCTGATGAAAAAATTGAATTAAAGGCAGAAAAGATGTTGTTAGATAATCAGGAGAAGCAATTATTCGTTAGTCATAAAGTTATAGGGTGGTTGTTTACCCGACCCATTGCGGCAGCAAGTTTTATAATTTCCATTACGGATTTTTCTTCAGAAGATACAACTAAAAAGCTTGAGAGTATTTTGTTTTATCCATTGCTTTTAAGTTACCCTGGAGAACTTAAAGAGTATTTTAATTCATATATTGAAGATAAAAATCAAGAAGAACTTTTTGGGCGCCTTCTTGGAAAATATAATTCCTATCATTGTGATATTGAAAAAGCTTCTGAAATAAAGGAATTAAAGGGATCTAATGAAAATTTAATTGCTTACTGGAGAAATTTTGAAAAAACTATGCAAGATGCTCATGAAGAAGCATCAAAATCTTCTATTATACGAATGCTGGCAAAAACCCAGATAGTATTGTATGGAAATAGCTCGATATATTATATACATCAAGGCGACGGAAGAACTGAACGTCAGGAAATGCAAATGCATACCTTTTCGCACTCAACTGAAATGCCAAGGTTAAATATTCTAGACCCAATATCGCTAGATTATTTTTTGATGATATGCCGACATGAGAAAATTAAAAGATGAAATTAATTCTTAAACAGTATTTATCTTCTTTGAAAGAACGTTCGGAATTAGATGCTGTATTGCCCGACTTGTTGAGCAGTATGGGTATGAATGTGTTTATTTCACCAACTCGTGGAGTGAAAGAATATGGAGTAGATATAGCTGCCGTAGGCCGACTAAATGGTGAAGAAAAAAGAGTTTATTTATTTTCTGTTAAGTCTGGAAATCTTACTCGTGAGACTTGGAATGGAAGCGCAGATCAAGCTCTTAGACGTTCTTTAGATGAGATTCTTGATTCATTTATCCCTAGTCGTTTACCTCCTGAACATCGAGATAAGAAAATAGTTATTTGTTTATGTTTTGGTGGGGATGTTAATTCAGGAATCAGACAAGAGGTGTCTGGATATGAGAACCGAAACACTCAAGGTAATATCTATTTTGAAGAGTGGAATGGCGATAAGTTAGCAGAGCTTATCCAACAGAATTTATTAAAGGAAGAATTGCTACCTAGCTCCAGCCAAGCTTTATTGAGGAAATCTTTAGCCCTACTTGAAGAGCCCGAGAGTTCTAATAAGTACTTTTCATTTTTGATTGATAAAGTTCTGTCAGACTCTGCACATCCAGATTCTGTTGCATCGGCCATAACACGGATAAATGTTTGTTTATGGGTTCTGTTTTCTTGGTGCCGTGATTGCGGTAATCTAGAAGCAGCATATCTTTCATCAGAGCGAGCATTGCTGATGGCTTGGGATAAGGTCAAAAGCCATTACACTGGAAAGAACAAGGCATCAAAATCATTTGATAGTATTTTAGACACCTACCATCAAGTCACTGATTGCTATATTGAGCGTTGTTTATTTCCGTATGCTGAATTTAAATATGCTATATCTCATGCAGTTCGCTCCCCATGCTCTATTGATGTGAATATTAAACTCTTTGATGTGCTAGGACGTTTGTCAGTTAAAGGACACTGGCTTTTAGACTCACTATCAAAAAGTTATGCTGAAAATCCGCCAACCGATGGAGAAAGTAAAGAACAAAAGATATTATGCATGAGTCTCCAAAAGATAACAAAATATATTCACTTATTGGTTAACAATAACCCAACATTGCTATCACCAAGAAAAGATTCACAAGCAATTGATATTGGCTTAGCTCTTTTGTTACTTTCAAATAATTCTGATTTTGATGGGTTTGTACAAAAATGGCTCTCAGAAATCGTGAATAGATGCATATTCTCTTTTAATAGTAATGGTATGTATCCTATTATTTACGATTCTTACGAAAAACTTCTTGAGCACTCCAATAAAAATAAAAATGATAATAATTATAGAAATAAAGTTACAAGTGGTAGTATTTTATATCCGCTATTAGCGGTTTATTGCTCCCTCTATAAATTAGATTCTTTAAGTAAAGATTTGGAACAGTTTACTACAGAAAAGCTTGCTCACAGCACGTTACAGTACTGGTATCCAAATCAACACAGCGAACAGAGCATGTACACGAACTCAGAAACGCATGGCTCTGCATTAACGGACTTCCCTATGAATGGAAACTTAGCAATAAAGTGCATTGGGCAAGAGTGTAAAAATGCTGATTCATTTAAGAGAATGTCAGCCGTGATTAAAGGTAAAGCACCATTGGTTCTAACAGCATGTCGCTGTTATCGATACCCAGTCCCTTTTCATTTTCTTGAAGATTGGATGGTAGATCCTCTTAACTGATCAATGTCTGCTTCTCGCTCATAGCGGACGTTGCGGCGCAAAGGTCCGCTGGCCTGCTCCACGTTGATTGGCAAATGGTTCGATCGGGTACAGCGCATCCGCAAGTTTTATCAGAACAGCGATGTATATAGAGACCGTAAGCTGACGTTTGAGTAATGGACACCCTCGACTTATACACCGGAGGCTTAAGAAAAGTTAAAAGCGTTTCGGGATAAAAACAATCGCATTAAAGTCGACTGGAAAGACGGCCAGCAGATACTTGAAATCGCGCGACAAGACGCCTTACCACGATAACTGAAAAGCTGAAGGAACATTATTTTAAGCATCCTCTTAGCAAAGACTGGCCAGATGAAACTGACGTGGTTAGTGGGAGTTGATATGCCATCCTCTTTGCTGCCCGGATACGACATGGTATACAGAAATCTTACCGCTTACGCTTGCCGCTAGTCTTCGGGGAGGCCAGGCTGAGGGTTATGCAAGTAGTTCACCCCTCTGAATGTCAGTCAGTTCAGCCGCCCGGTACTGGGCGGTTTTTTATTCCATCTCAACTGAAGACCTGCCGGTATTCAGAAAAAAATCCATGAAGAAAAGCGCACGGCAAATATTGCGCTCAGGATGAAGTGCGCAAGAAAAATGGCAAAAGCCACGCCCCCGAGCACAACGCCCGGAATAGTGTGCTTCTCTTTCAGGATGAACGTTAGCCCGGCCAGCACCGCGAGTGAAAGCAGAGCCTGCAGTACGTGACTCACCGGGAGCAGCCAGTACTGCCCCGCATAGACGCCTGCCTTACTGATGGCCACAATCAGCGCGGTTCCACCAAATCCCCATCCCCAGAATGTCTTCGCCAGACTCAATTTTCCTGTAACAAGCGCCTTAAGCATTGGCAGCTCCCTGTCTTAACTTGGTTCGTTTCAGGAAATTTAACATTAGGCGACAGGCTCAACCAGAATCTTTCTGTGCTTCAGCGATAAAGGCCCTTTGCTTGCAGCGGCCGCATCCATTAAACCTAAAGGGTGAAACGGGCCGCTCTGTGCCAGAAGCGGACATTGGAATGAATACTGCAATAAAAACCATCAGGGTCGGTGGAAAGTTCACGCGGTAGAGGTGTTTAGGGGCAACTCGGCCGGACCTTTTTGAAGCCTGAGATATCAGCCCACGTTGACAACAATTTTCCCGAATGCACCCTTATCAAGCAGCTTCAGGGCCTCCGGAAGTTCGTCAAAGCGGAAAGATTTGTCTATGACCGGTTTCAGCTTGACCCCATCAACAGCCCGAACCAGATCTTCCAGCGCCCTGCGGTGGCCAACGCCGATCCCCTGAATGGTAGGGGATTTAAGCAGAAGTAATCCCCCTGGCGCTGAGGTATCGTGTACATCCATCATACCGATCAGCGAGATACGCCCATGCGAAGCAACGGCGCGCACAGAATTCGCAAAATTACGACCACCTACTGTATCAACAACGTGATCAATGCCCCGATCCTTTGTCAGACGGTAAATGGCGTCGACCCAGTCCTCTTTTTTACGGTTAATACCGTGATCGGCACCGAGCGCTGCCGCGGCGGCCAGCTTCTCATCGCTGGATGAGGTAACAAATACTTCAGCCCCCATCGCCTTAGCAATCTGAAGTGCAAAAAGCGATACGCCACCGGTTCCCTGCACCAGTACAGTTTCGCCGGCACGAAGGCCGCCGCGTTCAATCAGAGCAAACCAGGCCGTCAGCCCTGCACAGACTAATGTGCTGGCCTCAGCTTCGGTGAGCGACAGAGGGGCTCTGACCAGCCACTCTTCACTCATGACCACATATTCGGCCAGTACACCCTGAAGCGCATAGCCTAACGTGTTGTAGTGCGGATTTTTAGCATTGTTATTCAGCTTGCCGTCAACCCAGTCTGCGTTGAAAGATGAAATAACACGCTCGCCTTCGCCGAAACGGGTCGTACCCGGCCCCACCGCTTCAACGACGCCAGCCATATCAGAGCCCGGCGTAAGGGGCATTGCCATTGCCTTGCCCATCCCGCCGTCAATAATGACTTTGTCACGGAAATTAAGGGAAACGGCATTGACCCGGACCAGCACTTCGTTCGGGCCGGGCTGAGGTATTTCTGCGTCAATGAGTTTCAGATTCTGACGTCCGGTTTCGCTTAACGTCCAGCGTTTCATTGTAGGGTTCATGAAGACTCCTGTATGAGTAGTAAAGGACAGACAAAATCCTAACATTGCCAGCCAGATGACAGTGGCGATACTATTTCACTTTATTGATTCTCTGCAGGAAACAATATGAAAGGCGAGATGAACACGATTCCTGTTTTTGTGGCCGCCGCCGAATCAACGAGTTTTTCTCAGGCGGCAGAAAAACTGCACGTCACGCGCTCGGCAGTGGCGAAAGCGATATCCCGTCTTGAAGACAGACTAGGCGTTACCCTTTTTAACCGCACAACCCGACGCCAGAGCCTGACTGATGAAGGCTCGCTTTATTATGAAGCCTGTCGCCGGGCGCTGGATGAAATCAGCCTGGCAGAGGATATGCTGGAAGGCGGCAAGCTTCGGGCAAGCGGGAAATTAAGAGTATCCGTTCCGGTGCTGTTCGGACTCCACTGTGTTTCATCTTTGCTGTCTGCGCTCGTAACAGAAAATCCCGGGCTTGAACTGGAAATGTCGTTCAGCGATCGCCAGGTGGACCTGCCGTCAGAAGGATTTGATCTGGCCGTAAGAATTGGTGCGCTGACTGAGAGCAGCAGCCTGATAGCCCGTAAGCTTGCCTCGCATAACATGGTTTTCTGCGCTTCGCCTGATTACCTCCGCCAGGCCGGCGAGCCTGTTTCACCCGAAGAACTCAAGCATCATTCGACCATTGCTTACATCCATTCAGGACGCATACTGAAATGGCGTGTTAAAAATGAACATGATGAAATTTATGAAGTGACGCCTTCTGCCAGACTTATGATGGATGATATGCAGGCGGTAAAAGATATTGCCGTTGCGTGCGGCGGCATCGCCTGGTTACCTGACTGGCTTGTGCGGCGGCAGTTTATCTGTGGGAGTCTGATACAGATATTAAAAAACTGGCCTTCTGAAAGCCAGCCTGTGTATGCCGTCTGGTCGCGAATTCCCTATCTGCCTCTCAAAATCAGGCTGGCCGTTGATAAACTGGTAAGCGAGCTGCCGGCTATGATTGCTGCTGAAAAAAGCCCGGTTTAATGTCTGCTTCTCGCTCATAGAGGACCTTTAGTTGAGTCAGTTCGTCCGCTGTGTGCCAGAAACAGACATGCAAAAATGCACTCTTGCCTCTGAAGTGAGAATGAATCCGATAGTCTGCATCACATGAGCGGGCTATACAGATAAACCCGACTCAGTAATAAAGTCTATAAAACACCGTACTCTGGGTGAGAGGTAGCGGCCTGATGGCCACACGGCGGAGAAATGCCCCTGCTTTGTACAGTACCCGTGCATCACTTCTTTAAGTTGTCCCTCTGCCAGCGCCTCGCGGGCTATAAAGTCGGGCAGATAGCTGATCCCTGTTCCCGCCAGGCTCAGGCCAATGGCAGCTTCAATATTATTTACCGTCAGAACCGAAGCAGCGCTGAGTGGAGCCCCGGGGCGGAGGCCGTTCAATTCCCAGGGCTGCAGCAGACCTGTTGAGGGTAAGCGAAAAAGAATGCACCGGTGCGCCGTCAGCTCCGCAGGTGACACCGGAACGCCTTTTTCCTCCAGATAGCCGGGGCTGGCACAGAGAATGAAGCTGAACTCACCCAGCCTTCTGGCGGTCAGCCTAGAGTCAGCCAGCTCTCCGCTGCGTATTGCCACGTCGAACCCTTCGTCAATGACATTCACCAGACGATCGCTGAAGTCGAGGTCCATTTCGATCTGCGGGTAACGGCCGTTAAATGCGGAAAGTGCGGGAAGCAGGAACCTGTAACCTGCTACGGGAAGGGAAACCCGAAGTTTTCCCACGGGCTCAGCGGCACTGTTCGTCAGCTCTGATTCGGCCTCCTGGAGCTGCTCAAGAATATGCTTACACCTGACCAGTAGTACCGCCCCTTCCGGGGTCAGACTTACTTTTCTTGTGCTGCGATTAAAAAGCCGCACACACAGTTTATGTTCAAGTCTGGCTACATTCTTACCGACTGCTGACGCTGAAATACCCAGCAGCCTTCCAGCCTGCACAAAGCTCAGTGTCTCGGCTGTCCGTACAAAAGAGGTAAGAGAAGTCAGGCTGTCCATTAATTATTAACTTTATGTCTGTTCAGAAGGTAGCTGCAGTCTATTTATCCGCGCTTTTGTCCGCAATAACATCGCAGTAGTTTTCATTCATCAGCTGTCCGGATAATTAAGGTTACACCATGACATTTGCAGCCAGAACATTCTGCCGTCTCCCGGGAACTGCAGCAGCCCTGACCATTTTTATGGCGGCTACGCTTCTGCCGTTAAGTTTTACCGGGGGCGTAGTCACAACGCCCGCCATACAGCGCATGCTGGGTGGCTCCCCTGGAGAACTGACTTGGCTTACGAATGGATTTATGCTGACGTTCGGCAGTTTTCTGCTGACAGCAGGGATTGCAGCAGATGCCATCGGGAGAAAACCGGTTTTTCTCACTGGTGCAGTGCTGTTCTGTCTCAGCAGTGTTTTCACCGTCCTCACGAACAACCTGATGATGTCAGGTATGCTCAGGTGTGTGCAGGGGCTGGCAGCGGCCATGTTACTGGCCAGCGGAAGCGCTCTGCTGGCCAGGCTGTATAACGGCACTGCCCGGACCCGCATGTTCGGCCTGCTGGGCACCGTCTTTGGCGCTGGCTTAGCATTCGGCCCGCTGGCTGTCGGGCTCATTACGGATATGCTCACCTGGCGCTGGGTCTATATTCTGTTTGCTGTGCTTTCAGGATGTGTGCTGCTCGCCGGTATGATGTTTTTGCCTGTTTCACAGCAGAGCAGTCAATCCGCTTCAGATAAAACAGGTTTGGCATTGTTTACGGCGGCGCTGATGGGGTTTACCACTGCGATGATGCTCCTGGCCACACGCGGGTTTTCATCACTTCTCACACTCGCTTTATTCCTCAGCTCTGTACTGCTCTTCGGCGGATTTATCGTGCGTTGTCTGCGCGTGAGCAATCCTGTTCTGGATATTTCACTGCTGCGAAGTCCCGGCTTTGTCGGGGCTATGCTGCTGCCGGTGGCGACCTGCTATTGCTACGTTGTTCTGTTGATCATTATTCCGCTGCATTTAATGGGCGGGAATGGTTTCAGCGAGTCTCAGAGCGCGGTTTATCTTCTGGCACTCACTTCTCCGATGCTGATCTTTCCTTACTTTGCAGCCCTGCTGACGCGCTGGTTTTCACCGGCCGTGGTGTCAGCTTCAGGGCTGGTGCTAGCCTCTGCCGGGTTACTTTTTATCGGTCCGGCATTACACGGTGGCAGCATAACTGTTCTTCTCTTTTCGATGCTGATAACGGGAGCAGGAGCGGCATTACCGTGGGGACTGATGGATGGACTGGCCATTTCTTCCGTTTCGGTTGAAAAGGCAGGTATGGCGGCGGGCCTGTTCAATACCGTTCGTGTTGCAGGAGAGGGTATTGCTCTTGCTATTGTCTCCGCGTTTCTCACTAACGTGAACGATCTGAAACTTAACAAAACTGTGCACGGTTTTGCGCCACATGAGATTCATCTTGCCGCATCCTGGCTGGGAGGCGGTAACATTCAGCAGGCCATCGCACTCCTACCCGGCGTCCCGCACGAGGTAGTCCAGGTCAGTTATGATAATGCTTATTCATTGCTATTTCAGGTCCTGGCTGCAATAACGTTTGTTTGTGCGATCATTGTCTGGGGCATGCTGGGCTACAAGGCTCATGATTCAGCTACGGCCAAAACTGATTCCAGAGACGAGCACATAAGATACTGACCTGAGTGCAATGTCCGCTTTGTGCCAGAAGCGGACATTCAATTAAACATAGAAGACAGCACTATCATATGACCTGACCATAATACCAACGCTCTCCGGTAAACCATTCATCACGATTCTCACTCCCGTAGTATTCGAGTGTTATACCTAGTTCCTGCACATTAGCTGGAAGTATGAGCCCCCCTTAGCAGCTAGGCTGCGTTCCTGAATTAAAGCGGAGGCACCATTTTCAAGATGGTTTTGAGTAATAAAGCTTTGGTAATAGTCCTCTGACCGATACAGACAGATTTCGCTTGTAAACATATCTGGAAGGTATATAACAGCAGTAATCCGTGGAAGATAATTTTTGTCTGCAGTTACCGTTATGAGATTTGAACAAGCATTGATCATGACTTGCGCACAGGCTGCCTTATCTCTAATCGTGCTGTACTTTCCCTGAACAAGATTGTATAGGTGGTCAAAATTAACATTCTAAAATGCTTTAAATGCGATACCTGCAACACATTAATTAATTGCAGGATAGGCATGTCAAACAGAGATATTCAGCCATTTCAGTTTGCTTGTCCTCAATGTGAGCAGCGCATCACCTTTACTATTGGCGTTGATAAAGGAAATTTGGAAGGGGCCACAGACAGTTTGGATTTTGAATGGCCGTTTACGGAGGAAAATCCTTTTGTGGATCTTCATCTCGATTTCCCAGTATATTTCGGGAGATATGTTAAGGGAATGACAACCTTTTTCCGGGTTATGGATGAAATTGGTCAGGAGGCTTTCAGTCATTTAGCTTTTCGCTTAGAAGTATTAAATAAGTTGCACCCCTTGAAGAGAGAGCTGGAAAACGTTATAACACAGTATAAAAAAGGTGATATAAAAAATTTTGCAAAGGTTTGCAAAAAAATCCCTAATGTTAACCTGAAATCCAAGAAAAGGGAGGATGTGTTTGCAGCACTTTATACAGCAACGTCAATTATGTCTTCGCCTTTTACGATTCATGAACAGAATGAAGAGTTAGCAAAAGGCTTTCCACAGCTTTATATTTTCCTGCACGGTAAGCATCATGAAAAAACCACTAATTTTATTGATGAAATAATCAAAAGTCGTTTTCTGACTAATCTACATCATGACTGCCTTACACTGTATCCAAAAATAGTTCAAATGGATCTACCTTTACGCCCAGCCTTTTTCTATGATTATGTTGATGAAAAAAAATATACAGCTGTTCCTGCCCGCGTATCAACTGATCACTTTGATTCATGCAATAACTACTATAAAGATCTAGCAGAGGTTTTCTCCCGGCAACTTACACTTCTTGCAGGTTTGAATAATTTACTCAAGCGCGGAGATTATAACGAATTTGAACCGTCTCTGAAGATTACAAGAAAACAGGATGTGCGGAAAGAGCTTTCATCTCTTAACAAATTTGCTGACGTTGATTTGGGCAGTAAAATTCAATTCATTGATGACTGTTTTTATTCTATCGAAATAAAAGCCATTGATAACCGCCTAAGAAATGGCATTGCTCACTATAAATATGAATATAATGAATCAACACAGATAATCACCTACTATCCTACAAAGGAAGGCATGGACCGGGAAAAGGGAGAAGATATTTCATTTATGGAGTTTCTGCGCAAAACGCTGCTACTCTTTCGAGAGGTTCATAATCTCAATCATCTCATTAAAGCGACGCTCTACTATAGCGTATTAATCCTTAAAAAAGATATTTGACACTGACCTTCATACATTTCTTTTGCTAGGTAAAACCGCCGTCAGGCGGTTTTTTACGGCTTAAACGGCCTGAATAGTAGTCTATTTACTCTAACACCCATGTCTCGCCACCATCGTGACTTCTATGAACAGTATTAAATGCCTCTACATTTTCGTGAACTTGCCTTATGACGATCTCGCGCTCCGAAAGTATTTCTACATTAGCGGTCATTGTGGCATATTTTAAACTGCTTTGTTGAGCGAAAGAACAAATATGATAAATACCTGTTAACACGTTACTTTTTAATGGTACTGGCATGTTTTCTCCGGTTTCTTGCTGGATTTTTTTCGTGTGGTGGTTAGTTGCATAGCAACATATAGGGGCAAGTTAGCAGACATTTAATAACTACTGGACAAAATTACAATTCTGTCCAGATTGCACAGAAATCATTCATCTGCTGGAGGTGTCCAGCCATAGCGTTCAGCAAGAACTTGCCATTCGGGTTTCTTTACCTGTATATGCTGCTCGCAATAAGTAATGAGTGCTCTAATCGGCGCGTATTGAGCATTATAAAGATTGCCGGGAGTGGATTTCCCCTTAACTTTCTTATCAGAATGGGCCTTCTGCAGCAACGTCAATGTAGTCTTGATTAAGTTTTGTAATGACGAGTCCTCTGTCTTATTTAGTATCTTTCCAAGGCTTGTTATGTGTGTAGCGGTTGTTTGAAATTTTTTCAATGAATCAATCGTTTCCTGATACATCTTCTTCTCCATAATGCGTTATGGCCGCTGCCAGCGGCTTAATGACCGGTGCCGGATAATGAACGTTTGATATTACTTTAAGAAAATTAGTGCGACCACACACATTGGACAATATACCCTGTCTGTCGAGGTTGCGCAGGGGAAGATGAAAAAAAGTGCCTCTTATTTAGTCGTGATGGGACACTTTCCCCTGTACAGAGTGGGAAAGAGCTCGCATAAACTGGAGACACACCCATGAAATCACACGACCAGCTACTAACTATCATCAGTGTTATCGCTGTTTTCCGTGCAAAATAAGCCATGTTTAATTACAGGTGCTATGAGGCATTTTACATCTTGATCGGTATGTATGTGTTGGATGAAACAGAGACGATGGCTGTACGTGAGTTTGCTTTGAATGAAATTCTCCGTCTAGCTATAGATGCAGACTTTCAGTAAAACGCCTATATAGCGGAAAAAAAGCCGCTGCAAACCTACACAGCGGCTAAAGTAGTCTGTCTTTAAGTGTGCGCACTATTTTACATTGCCGGTTCTGGTTCTCCAGCCGCAGGTGCACCGCCCGGAGAAGGCTTGAGAATGGAGTCCACAGCATCGCTAATAACAGTCTTTCCTGCAGCGATATCCAGCATTTGATCGATTCTGCCTGCAGCTTCGCGCAGGCCATTTGTCGTGTTAGGCTCCATCACAGCTTGCTGCATCGCTTCCGCAATCTGCGGGATTGTGATTCCAGCTTTTGCGCACGCTGCAGGGCTTTAATTTCTTTAGCTGCGCGTGAGCGATTCGAGCCATTCAGTATTCTTTTTTTTTCTGCCATACGGCCTCCTGATTACAAAAAAAGACAGGCTCAAAGTGAACCCTTATCTGTAATAACATATCTTTTTCAGACGTCAATTATTTCGATTCGGTAAAACCCTAATTCTGCCGAATCGCCCCGCTGCGGCGCTTAATGCTATATGTAGTGGCTTCTTCATCTGGTAACCATACCAGATATAGTGGTGTAGCCCTCTGCGCCGGGGCAGGCCGCGCCGGTTTTCCCGCTGCTCCATTCGGTAAAACTCCGGCATGGGCGGGTTTCCGCGAATGAGAATTTGCGCCAGCGAAGTTTTTCTTCTTGTTTTTTTTACAGCGTTCACAATCGCGAGTCAGAAAATGTCATTCTGACATTAAGCCTATGTCCGCTTTTCGCTCATAGCGTACCTTATCCCGCACGCATGTCAGTTCTGTGCCATAAGCAGAAAGTGACAGCATCGACATGTACACATATGCGGGAAGCAGATCATCTGCTGAGCGCTCGGGCCGGCATGTCTTAAGCCTGGAATATAGCCGGGAATTTACGAGGTCGTGTGGTCTGTTCGCGTTTGCGATTTACCACATAAGCAGAGAGGCTAAGCCATGAGCGAGTCTCTGGCCAGACTAGATGCAAATCCGCCGCAATGGGCAGGGGAGACGATTGGTGCCTGAGACGACAGCCGGCTGCGGCTGCACGGCAGATTTCTTAAACGCCATTACAGGGCTGCCCCCTCCCGATGCTCCCCTGAGCCATTAGTAAATAAAGTCGCGTTTGGTAAACGGATCACCGTAATGAACGTGAGCCTCCTCCGCGCAAAATACCTCATAATCAGCATGCTCTCTCATGGTTCTGAGGCACCGGACAATCCGGTGCCGGCTGACAGCATTACTACTCTTCACCGCGTGCTGCTGCATGAATCTGGCTGAAGAGTCGCTTCGTCCATGCATCAGTGACGTGCTCCGGATCGGATGAGATATACGTCGATACAACAAAGCTCACCGCTTTGTTGCCGGTGGCCCCCGTGCCTTTGAACGTCCGGCTAACCTCAATCGTCAGCCTGTCATTTCCGGCCCAGTTCCTGGACATTCGGTAATAACTGCCGGGCTCTGCCGACCAGCTGGTGCCCTCTGAAATGGCTGAGGCTGACCAGCCCGCATTCCCCTGGCCGCTGTTGCGTGCGGCAGCCACATCCCCGTCTGATACGAAGCCAAACTTTTCTTTCAGACGCATCGCCACGGTATCGGCCGGTATGGCAATAGGGCCACAGGCATCACTCACCTGATTACGTTTTTGCGCTGTTGTCTGGTCTTTTACGTCTGAAGGCACTGGATGGCCGTCATTCAGCGAACCAGACTGGCCGATAACGTTCATGAAGCTGCTGCAACCTGTAAGCGTGGTCGCCAGCACAACGGCAGACAGATTTAGGGCTTTTTTTGACATGGTATTCTCCGGTTTGGGGGCGGGCTGCACCCGGCAGCCCGCGTTGTTCATCATCAGAAAGTGAAAGAAAGCTGCGCGGCAGCGCCATAGCTGCGGTCTGTGCCGGCCATGCCGGTCAGGTCGAGATGCACGACGTTGAAG
>Ga0157366_1000595_pt1 | contig 15608 bp, 11 predicted proteins | sample AttbisABBM1_FD_113149 | JGI IMG/M metagenome (GOLD analysis project Ga0157366, IMG submission 113149) | Fungus gardens microbial communities from leaf cutter ant in Botucatu, State of São Paulo, Brazil - Atta bisphaerica ABBM1 | ecosystem: Host-associated > Fungi > Mycelium > Unclassified ...
TAAACTACCAGTTTATATACTAGATATTCTACCTAGGGTAGCTATCTAGAATAGAGACTGCTAAGTGAGCTATTCTGTATACTAGTAATTCTTGGATATCAGGGATAAAAGTTCATGGAGTTTGGTAAGGAACCAGTAAGAACATCTGAGGAGGAATAGAGAGAGATAATCCACACCAGAAGATATTGAAGAGTACAGATAAGAGAGAAAACATTATCTGTGAGTTGGGATGGATGGCTGGAACAGAATGTGACACAACCCTACAATAATCTCCCAAACTTGTAGAGTATTCTCTATCAGTCCTATAATGCTATAGCTAATTACTCTATTGATCTCTTTGTTCTGGATGAGGCTTCTAGCCAGACAACTTGCTCTTGGGTACTGTTTTAATATTGGAGATGTTAGAAACACTTGATACCTGCTCTAATATTTCTGCTCTAGGTCCTGACTATATTACTTGGTAATATCTTAAGCTTATTCTTGTTAATAACACCTATGCTACAAGCATCCTCTCTTTGGCCAATATATATTAACTAAAACTGAGACTAGCTGCCATTATACTGTTCATGTAAGAAAATAAGTTATTATGAGGTAAGTACTGCTTTGTTTGCTTAATTCCTCAGTTTGATTCCTGCTTCCAGTGATGAAGCAATCCATTCTTCTCATGTAAGCTTCTCTTAATAATATTACAAGCCTTTTCTCATTTCTGATTAATTATAAATTTTGTTGCTTTCAGGTATTGGTCCTACAGATTAGCTCAAGAGTAAAAATATTTCTGTCATATGTGATCTTTTGGATGTTGGAGAGAATTTAGTTGACCATTCCATTGCTGATCTTTATTTCAAAAACAAACATAATTAAAGAGTGAAATTCATTTAGCCCTCTACAATTGGTAACCCTTGTTCAATTATCTCTTTCGCAAAAGTAAACCTTTGGCTAAAAATATGAGTCAAAAGTTAGAGCAGCTTATATATATGCTTAATACTAGAAATAATAGGTTGGTAAGATAGTTACATTCATCCACTCTGATAATCCCTTGTTCTTCCTAAAGAGTGAGTTCAAGAGTAAGATCAAGAATAATATATCAGGAGACAATGGGCTAGATCTCAAGATCTTCATTGTTTCATTGGAATACAAAGTACATAGCATAAACTAGAAATTAATGTTATAAGTTCAAATTTCTCAGGAGCTTTCTAAGTTCATATTTCCTATACATGCATTTTATCTTCATTGTTGTCTTGTTTGGTAGATATATTTAATTCAAGTGCCACCAGTCTAATGAACAAAGAGGAATTGACCTTCAAGATAAACAATTCTTTCAATCTTTCTGTAGCTGTAATCTTTTTGTAACTGATCCCAAGTAAGTCATAATCTCTAAGTTATTGCTGCTATTTCATCAGATACTTCTTATCTTATTTCTGTAGATATCTTTTAGCTCCTGAAGATATAGAGAAGATTCATTATAGTCTGCACTTTATTTTCAAGGTTGCTCAACAAGAACTCCTCAAGAATCATACTGACTACAACTACAAGCACAAACTTTTGAACACAAAGCATAACAGTACTACTAATAAGGAACTTGAAAATATTATCTAGAAGAGAGTAGAAATACTGTATTACTCAGCTTATACTTGTTATATAGTATCTGAAGAAGATCAGGATATCATTGACTCTTATTTAAGAGTGTATGGAATTAAGGGATTGAGAGAGTTGTAGATGCTTTGATATTCCTAGAGATTGTCTCTAGTCATACTATGAACCTTGTTTTTCTTCTCTAGTATCATAGCTGATATGTATTATTACAGGTCAGTGCTTGTTATGCTATTAGCAAACATGCTGCTGACATTCTGAAGGATAAATATAGTCTCTAGATTTAGAGAAAATGAGTGCAATCTTTTGTAATAAGAAAGTAATAGTCTTCTTGTATTTTATATTATATGTCTAAGAATGTTTACAAAATACAACTGATGGGCCACACTAAAAATCCTATTTTGAAACATTCTGCTAGATTTTCTTTCTGATTTACAAGATTTTTCACTTTCTATTTATGGATATACCTGTTAGAGTTGAAAAAATGATAAACTCTATTTATTTTCATTTCATTTTCTTATTTTCATACTTAGGGTTAGGGTTAGCATAACATTATACAAATGTCATGGTATACTTGAACTCTTATATTTTATTTTTATTTTATTTTTTATTTTATTGATTTTCTTTTATTTCTTGGATGATGAAAAGGCATATGACTATAGTTATATGACACATCATATAACATTACATTATAGGCCTAGAATATTATGGAAAAGACTAGAAAGAATGATATTAAGACATATGTCTATAATATGTCAGCCTTATGAAATACTCATAGGTGACATATAAATCTTAGAGTAGAATTATTTATTATTAGTATGGACCATATGTTAGTAGTATATATAGTATAGGAATATATTGGGAACTTCTTGTTGAGTTCTCTTGTGATCCCCACAAAACTCTTTGCAACATAAGACTACTTAGTATACTATTAACTATCTTGATTAGTAGTTGCTATAACAACAGAACTGTTACAAATATTTGTTACAAGTCATACAATTACATATGACACAAAAGGATATAAAATGTTCTAGAACAATAATGTTATATCACATGTCAATAGTATATAGTACACATGCTTTTTAAGGTAGGCTAGGTTTAGTATAACCCTATATAAAGTTCTTCTTTTGACTTATCACTAAGTCTTGTGTTGTAACAAGAATTAGAGGAGACAAATAGCTACTTTTGGTACTCTAAAATTCTTGTATCAATGTTAAAGACAGTAGACTTAACTTTTCTTTTATTTTTTTCTTTCTATTTTATTTTATTTTTGAGCTTAGGGTTAGAGTTGGTGTAATGTCACAATTAACTATCACATGGTGTAACTCAGTATCACATATTAGTCATAGTCTCATAGTTACATAATCATATGTCATAATAGAACATAATAAAAACTTTTGGAAAGAAACAATATTACTACAATATGTTTGACACATATTGATCTTAAGGATAATGCATGGCCTTTAGGATAGGTTAATGATACTATAGCACAGATCAGTAACTTAGTATATATAAGATAAACAAGTTTATATTAGGAACTCCATCAAGTTCTCTTGTAATTATCCAATCCAAGGTTCATTCTTTTGATCTACCTTAAGGTCTTAAGTCTTAATATCTTATATATAATTCCAGAGTTCTATAGAGATCATGAGAAAGCCATGTGGTCAGTTATAAAGTGATCAGATATGAAAAGAAACTAGATTGATCTATACTAGAAGTTGTCAGAGTTGGGAATGATGGACTTGATTTCATTTTACTTTTCTTTGCTTTATTTTTCTCAATTTTATTTTTGGTTTTATTTTACTTTTCTTTATTTTGGACTTAGACAAAAAATATGATATGATGTCACAAGTAATGGTCATACAAGTCACAAAGCATGATAGAGGTGTGACACTTATTATAGGGTAGTTATATATATCACAGTTATAGTCACACAATCATGTAATATAGAGAAGGTTCTGGAGCAGATGATTATATAGCATAATAATAATATGTTGACTTTATGAAAAGTATATATACTTTAGGGTAGGTTAGTTGTAGTATATGCACAGACCATAGTCTGTAGTATATAAGATAGATTATTTTGTACTTAGAACTCTATTAAGTTTTTTTGTGTTACTTAATACAAAAGTTATCTTTTGTTTTTACTCAAGGTCATAAGTTATAACAGAAGTAGTATACAAACTGGAAGAAAGATATTCACTTCTACAGATATTTTGGGCAGAGTGTGTAAGAGAACTGGCTTTTCCAAGACTTTTTTCTTTCATGTTTTTTTGGCTGATCCATGTTCCATGATCCTTTCTCACATTCACACTTATCCATTTATCTACTTTCATATGCTCTAGATTTCTTTAAGCTGTATACTAATACTTCTAACTATCCTGATATATTATTGGACTCTCTTTTCCAGTACTCTCTTGCTCTTCTGCAATGCTCTGTAGTCTTCCAAAGTCTGCTAGTGTCATCTACACATCTGCTTTCCTATATTCCAGAAACATCTACTAAGTACTTTAATACTCTTTTAATTTGGTTTCTCCATTCTGAACTGTTTTAGATTACTAAAGTATCATCATTCCTTGCTTATGTAAACAGAATACTGACACATTAAAATGGACCTGTTATTATATAGAGTAGTTGATATCTTTAGGAATCTCTATTCTATTCTTTTAGGATTTTTTAAAGGTGAGTGTATAGTTAAGTATTTTTTAGACAATAAACTTAGAATTTTCTGGAGATTTGAAGTGCTCTACTCTTCTATCCAGTTGCCCTAACAGAGTGGAGCTTAGATAAGCATTATCTATGATGGAGTCAAATAGATCAGATATGTTCAGATAGGTATATGATATTTAGTCTATAATGTAAAAACAAGACTGAGACACATAAAAAAGGATAACATAAGAAAATTAGAATGGCTTATGTAATATATAAGGTATATCAGTAAATAAGTCTTAAAAATATGGTGAAAAAGCATATACTTAACACTAAGTAGTGGAAGAGAAGTTATTTTCATTTTTTTCTTTCTATTTTCTTTTCTCTTTATTTTTCATTTTCAGACTTAGAGTTGGAGGTTAGCATGATGTCACACATCAGTCACACAGAACATCATAGAAGGCCCTAGAACAATGATACTATACAACATGTATTACACATGCCCTTTAGGGTAGGCTAGGTTAGTACAGTATAGACTATAAGTCCAGTGTATATAAGGTAGACAGATTGTACTTAGGAACTCCATTGAGTTCTCTTGTGTAATCCCTATACAAGATTCTTCTTTTGACTTAACTCTGAGTCTTAAGTTGTAACACTCACCCTTTCCTGCTATCAAGGTTGTGGGTTTGAATCCTGCACCATTCAGTAGGCATGGACTGCCACCATGCCCTGTGTAATAAATTGTTGATTTAAAAAAAAAGTAATGGAGGGTTAGTGCTGCTGTCATTATACTTACTACTACTAAAATAGTATCAGTGTAAACAGATATATATACAAACTAGTTGTAGTATGATATAAGGTTGATGCCCGGTCACATAAGTTGTTGTCACATGTACATGAAATTTTATGACACATGACAGTCTTACAAGCACCTGCGAATTTCTCTAGTTTATATTCTTTGGCTTTGAGTGTGAAATGTACATTCGTCTACTCAACGAACATTGAAATGATCGGATTTCTGTCTCCATAATATCCAAATATCCAAATGCCTTTATGTTATTGCACTATAGGATCAGAAAAGATCCAACCTGTAATGCAAAAATGACGGGGAGCGATTCTCATTCATTAGATTCGAATCCTTTGGCCGTAGCATCATTCTAGATGAAACTGGCTTGTGTTGTAAAGATTGTTAATCAAACCTGATTGGCTCTACCCTCTTTGGAGAGGGAAGGACTGGAGGATAAACAGGTCGTTTTGTGGGAATGTTAGGTTGCACGCGTTGTCCAGGGCTTAGAGTAGACGCTTGTGCTGCTGCTACAGTCACAAGTTGAGAGTCTTTGCAAAGTGCTGCCGGAGGGAAACCAATCAAGCGAGACACGGTATATGGAAGCTGATAACCTGCTTGGATGGCATGGCTGATGTAACGTGAAAGCTCAAGGTGAAGCGTAGGATAGTACGTAGTTGATGCTTTACGGGAAATCTGTTATGACCAATTTTGTAAGATGTGGAGTAGGATTTATGATGGCAGTCACTCACGAGGATGATACGCTCAAGGCCTGAAAGGAAGAGGTCTGAATGGAAACGATAAGCGGAGAGATCATGGTCTTTCGCCATTCCTAATGAGGCAGTACTTTGAGCAATGGCATTAATCAGTTTCATGTGAGCTGTCTTTCGGTTGTCGAACCAGAAGTCAACTCTCGGGGGTACCTTGAAGTAACGGGAGGGCTCACCAGGTAGCCCATTGCTTCGAACTCGACGCCACCTGTCATACCGCCCGGTGCACGAGGCTTTTCAACTTTGCTTTCATCAGTCTCAGAGAGGATCCAAACAGTGTTGTTGGGGTGGCAGAATACCCAGAAATAATCTCTACAGACATCGGACAATTCCTTGAGATACGTTTTGTAAATCCTAGGTTTGTGAAGGTTCTCAATAAAGGCATGAGGTGAAATCGGTGTCCTGGGACACTCAGACGGAGGAGGGGCGGGAGTGAGCAATAGAGCACGGATGAGAGAGAAGATATTCTTGTGTGGAACGGGGAGAACAATGAGGTTTGAGCCTGGGAGGGAAGATTCACTTTCCCATGCTTCACATTGCCGACGAGATGAACCGGACGGCAAAGAACAAGGAGGGTAGAGTTCAAAAAGTAAAAAGAGCAAATTAACGACGAGCTGACGGGTTGCGACATCGCCTGGCTTTTTGTCAGAATACAGCAGGGAGACGAGTTGAATGAATGGAGTCGGGCACGAGCTCCGCAGGGCAAAGCAACCGATGGACGACGTTGATAGTGCCTTGAAGCAGCACAATAATTCGTGGAGGACTTGATCATCGTGTTGTTCCTCTCTACAGAAAGCATAGTTGCTGAGGGAGAGCCAGATTCATTGATCAGAGTCATACCTCCATTCAACCTCGAGGATTTCGTTGAGCCTAGTTAAAAGAGCAGAATATCCCCCCAATTTCAAGAACTCCTGTGACCAACTAGGCCGAACTTCAGCTCAAGCCCTAATTATATGAAGGCTAAACTTTACCTAGCAGACTCATTGCGTAAGAGGAGACGTAGCTTCTTGATGTCATCAACGTCGAGCTGCAGGCTCGAAGTACCGGTCAAGATGCTACAAAACTTCGTTGGCGAGATGTTCTTTGACCGTAAAGTGCCTTTATCCTTAACACTGAGAGGACCGGAACCCAAAGTCAAGTCTGCAGATGAATCAGTGGCAAGATTGACTTGACTACGGGAGAAGAGTCGCTGAGCATCAAAAGACAAGCCACGTGTGTGATTAGAACTCGCTTTCCGAGTGGAAGAGGCTGAGGGATACGGGGGATGGTGAGCAGAGACCTGACCAGCAAAAGGTCGGCAAGGTGGCTCAAAGACATCTTGATCAGCATTGTTATTTCGCAAGGGAGACCCAAGAGACTCGATAGACACAGCACGCCTGAGGGTTCCTCTCGGTGTATGAGGAAGGATAGATGTGGTGTCTCTTGGTTGCTTAGCAAGGATGGTTGATGATTTGAGCATGGCAGCCTTCACCGTGGATTCCATGCCCAGCAACTTTGGCCGTAAACTCGGAGGAATTTGTAGGTCGTCCTGGAGCTAGGAGTGAGACGAACCAACTTGTACGTTGACCACGAGGACACATACGAGGAGCTGGTCGAAGGCATTGTCCATTTCGACCTCATTGACTGTTAAAGGAGAAAATTGGTCTTTATTCTTGTCCAGTTTCTTCTTTCTCTCATTGAGAGAGGTGCCAATCTTGTTGTTATGGAGAGTGTTCTTCATGCTTCGGTTCAATGGCTGTTGTCCTATCCCGAGGTTAGGATAGTTTTCCTTCACAGTATTCGAGAGATCGTTCAAGTTAGTGACCATTGTAAAGTCTGTCGAAGGTGGTCTTCGAGACGGCAGAATACTCTTGAACATCGTAGCTGGCGTAAGAGCGAACCGAGTTGAACTTCTAAATTAGGGGATGTTTGAGTGGCACGCGTTTTGCCATGTGATTGATCACGAGACCCAAAGTAGTATCCTCCGATCAATTCGTTGCCTCAACGATGGGAACCGCCCTAGGTTTGATCAACCCTTCTTCTAGTCTCATTATTACTAAGTCTCAAATGCAGTCTTACTTGGACAATCCCTTCAATGATCCTGCCAGTAATTACGATTCCAGAACGGTGAGTATGTTCCCCCGGTGAACTCTTGAGCCTTCATCTTCATCATCGCATATGATGCATGTCTGTTCAAGTCACAAGTTCATACCTTGCAAAACACACAGGCCACTCACCAGTACACCCATGGTACCTCTCAAGGTTACTCAGCAATCCCCCTCCACAGTCAAGGCGACTACCGCAACGTTGCACCGCCTGATCTCGGTAGTGCTGGAGATCAACGTTTCGTAAATTCACAATGGGACGGTTCGCGTTATAACCAGGGGTCGGCATGGATAAATGAGCAGAAAAAACAGACTCATCGTACAAAGATTGTGGTAGGTGGTACGATTAAAATTACAGACCGTGCTTGAAGCTGTGGCAGGCCATCACTGGTGTGCTTATTCTGGTCATTATCGTTGCGGCATCGGTGTCTGTCGGTGTTGTAGTCAGCCGAAGAAATTCTAGCACTCCCAATCCATCATCATCGTCATCAAATTTGACGAACCCTGGCGCAGTCAGCCAGACAGATCCCAATGATCCCAGCACTTTTGTAAAAAGCCCTAATCTGCACCAGGCCTTCTACGGGATCGCTTATACTCCAATGGGGTCACAGCTCCCGGATTGCGGAAACAACCTAGGTACTCCATCTCTTTTGTAACCTCCTTCGACTGGAGTTCTTATTGGTTCGCTTCAGCCGCGGTCATCCAGGATATCCAAGTAAGCACTGATCTGAGAATAATTCAAGTCCCGTGTTGATATTTCGTCACACTGCAGCTTCTTTCTCAATTGACTAAGGTGGCCCTTCTTTCGCAATACCTTTGAACATAGTTCATACTGATAATCTAGCGAGTTCGGCTTTATGGTGCAGATTGTAATCAAAGTGCTTTAGTGGTTAGCATCCTTCCACCGCTCTCCACTTGCAGTAGAATGCTGACAATCTTATAATTAGTTGGAGGCTATTAGACAAACAAAAGTGGACGTCACGGTCTATCTTGGAAACTACGTAGTTCCTACCGACGGTGGTGCTTCTTACAACCGCCAAAAAGACATAATTGAGCAAGCTATTCAAGTGTATGGCGCAGATCACATTGGCGGTATCACCGTTGGTAACGAATTCATGCTCAAGTGCGTCCTTTCCACACATCAGAACCGAACTAATAAATTTCTAGCTATCTCACCGCTAACAGTGTCTCGGATCCAAACTCTGTCGTTGGCAACGAAGGTGCCCAACTTCTCATCCCTAATATCACGGATACAGTTTCTATGCTCAATAGCATGACTTTGAAGCAACATATTCCTGTTGGTAATGCAGATGCTGGCGGTTTCTTCAATAACGAAGTGCTTCAAGCTGTTGAGTATGGGGTGAGACTGCTCTTTTTTGAACTTTGCACGTATATACTTAGGGCTTTAGATGGCGAATGTCCATCCATGGTTCGCCAATGTCTCTATAGACGCTGCAGCATCTTGGACAACGACCTTTTTCCAACAAAATGATGTTGATGCAGCCAGCTCCCAACCCAACAAGCCTTCTATGTCTATCGCTGAAACTGGTATGTATCAGTTATCTCGTCTTGTTGATGAATTGATTATTCAACAAATCAAATAGGATGGCCAACGGTATGTGTTGTATCTTGCTTATCGCTTATGAAGCTATATCTTCATTTTCTCTTCTAGAAATCGTCTGATGCAGAGAGCGCCAGTGATGGCCCATCAGTCGCATCAGTCGCCAACTTACAGACCTTTATCGATACCTTTGTTTGTCAGGCTAACTCTGCAGGCACTCAGTATTTTTTCTTCGAATTTGCCGACGAGGATTGGAAAGATAAGCAATTCGGCGGTGTCGAGGGTTGGTGGGGTCTATTCAACCGGAAGTAAGTTCCTCTATGGACCTGTACCCAGATAATATCATGATTACATAGCCGAACATTGAAGGAAGGCATCACAATTCCCACTTGCCAGGCTCCTTGATGGTGCTAACATTGTTGCCTGCGATACCTCGTTCCATTTTTCTCATTTATATCTGTGTCTTTCTGACTTTGATCGCCGCAATTGGCGTCTTGATTTACATTACGTCACTATTAAGTTATTGGACCTGGGACAAATTTTGCTTGGACTTTGTTATGACTCCTATCATTTTTTAGACTTAGCAGAGCCGTATTTGAGTTTGGTTGGTGTTCTCGTAAGACGAATTCCAGCTGCCATATTGGATTTTTCTAGTCCACAAGAAGAAGCTATTATCTATGGCTTGTGCCTCTCTTAATGGAGAGGATGCAAGCGCCCTGATACTAGAGCATCAGCACCCCTGCCTCCCACGATTCACGCAACTACATCGTCAAACCAATAACCCTGACATTATTGAATAATCACCGAGTCAGAATAAAACGCTGAGGTGCAAATAGTATTTGAACTGTAAATCTGAGTGCTATTCCTGAGCTTGCAAGACTAACACTGCAAGCAGTGAAAAAGATGTAACTCGAAAATCCGTAACCCAAGGAAAGGACAGAAATACTCAAAGAGAGAGTCCTATCAATATTTTGTGGACAAGATATATAATTTTTTGATCATTGATTTAGAAGCTCAATTTTTAATCAATAGGATCGGGTTCCCCAGTCATTAACTCTTGCCCTTCACGTCCGACGAAAGAACCTTCATATAAGATCAACTATCATACGCAGGAGTATCTTAGTCAAGTAGTCACGAACCAGTTAATACTCTCATGCGGACATGTACTCTGCTTTCATGTCATCTGCCAGTTTCTCGGCAATGGCAAAGCATCCGCCAGCCTAGACGCTCGCAATCGATAATTTACCTGGAGTGTTAATGACAATATACGCACCGTATGGCCAGAGATGATGCTTGGGAAAATCGATGCATCACACACCCTGAGACCATGGATCCCGTAAACTTTCAACTTCGCATCCACGACGCCACCTTCTTCTCTCGGAGCCATCCTACACGTTGATGTCGGATGATATACTGTTTCTAGACGGTCTTTGACTAGCTCTGCAATCTCTGCGTCGGACTTGAGATGAAGCCGATGATCCAGGTCTTCACGAGCATTTGTATGATCGAGATATCTGGCAAGAGGTTCGGTATGTGCAATTTTGAGAAGGGCCCTAACACCTCGGACAAGTTTCCACATGTCCTCTGGATTTTGTAGGTAACTGAAAAAAATGATGAATAACCAGAATCCGTGCCATGAACCATTCCTTACTTGGGATTAACACTCGGTTGCTGCCAAGGGTCGTTAGATTTGAGAAGAACAGCGCCAGTGCTCATTGGTCTTTTCAAGAAGGGGTAATCAACGAGCCTATGTGGTGGAAGTGATTGAGAAATACCTGACAAGGTAACAATGGAGCGCAAAGGAATGAACATCAAACTTAATAGCACCATGTTCCTGAATATCTAGTTAGAGTACTTTCAACACTTAGGACAGGTCCACATTCATACTTTATAGGCAAGGGGTGTCATGAATAATTCCAGGTCGGGACTGTCCTCTGCAGAAGTGCTATCTGTCAGACGTTGAGGGTATTCTGAAGAAGGGAATAGCTTGGGATTGTCTGAACGGATAAATGCTGCTGATTCGCCAAGCTTTTTCTCTGGTTAGACAGAGGCCTCTCCGAAGGGTAACTAATACTAACGTTGGTTGCCAAAGGTCCTCCAATGCCAAGGACGAAGTATTGCACCATGGCGGTAAAGAACTTGATTGAATCGCTGAATGTTTGGGGTATCATCCAATTGAGAGAAGAACCACGCTTGTCCTTGAAGTAGAGATCTACTACGGGGTGATCGACGAGATTTTGCCCGATCTGGGGATGCTCAAATACAATGGGAATTTTGTGGAACCGAAGATGCTCCGCCCGACCGACACCAGAGAGCATCAGAATCTACAAGCAATGAGAAGTTGATGGAAATATCAGAGCGGAGAATCAATGTACTCACATGAGGCGAATGAACAGATCCAGCACTTTGCAAAAGTTATATAGTAAATATTCCAATCTAGGTCGTGCGAAACCAACCTGAGAACGATATCGCGCTTTGCTTTTGCCCGATATTTCTTCCCATTCCTGTCCTTTGCAAACTCAACACCGGTCGCATGAACCTCGCCTTCAATCTCCTCGAAGATAATACGAGTTACGGTTGTATTCGTGACAACAACGACATTCTTCCTCATAAGGACCTCAGACGTCAAATAGGCAGACTCTGAGGAGACACGTCGGAACATGTTGTCGATGTAAGTCACTGAGCGATTTGTTGTTGACAACTATATTAAAGTGATGAGAAATGACGTACTAAGCTATGATGTCGATCTTGTTTTCAGCCCTATGTTCCCTGAAGATAATATATCACTTACTCGACTAACGCCAATTGTCCCCCTAGGCCCATTGAAATCTGGAATGAAGGGGATACCGATATTGATACAGCTGCTGATGAAGGCACCGCTCAGTTCTGAAACATAGTTGTTATAGCCTACTTGGATTGGTCCACTCTTGCCGCGGACAGATGCATCAACAAGAGGGTAATCAACGTGAGGACTGTAGGTTTCAAACTTGTTGAAGTACCTCAACAATAGTCAATAAGTGCGTTGCCGGAAAGAAGTAGCAACTTACTGTCGTAAGTTTCTTGATGACCAAGAGTCATCACCGATAATGCGGGCCCATTCGTCGAAGTCACCGGGAGCACCGTATTGTGCCCTGGACACATATTCATGTAAAATTAAAGGGAGAGTGAAAGAACACATACATCTGTGCATTGATGGACGAGCCTAAAAATCAAAATTCACATGTACTATTGCCAACAAAAAACAGCGCTCACATCCACCCAGCATCCTGGCTATTATATTTTATCTTCAGTTGACATTGTAGAGATAAGAGGTCATACGGACCACGAGGCCAGAATTTCCTCTTCCCTCTTGCAAAAACCTGAACCTCAGTTCTCAGTTGGTGAACATGCTTTGACTTGAAGAGTCTGCCAAACATAGAAGGAGTACGGCTTTCAACGAGAGCGGTGCCACTGTATCAAGTGGGATGAGGCTACTGCTTGATAAAGAGCTGCAAGAAATCATCTACCTCCCTCCTGCCTCAAGCAGTAAAACGCGAATGTTGGAATTTTCGCTCAACGTCCCTGCACAGCCAGTAAAACCTCCTCTGCCAGATAGAACCTTCTGTGCGTCTCACCTCCTCCAACGATGATGACATCGTAGGTACTCCATGCATCCTTGCTTTCATCGGTATTACCCACCTGCAGAAAACATGAGATGAATACATTTCCAGGCATAATAAGGCCTACTTTGCTCAGATCCTCTACATAGTATCCTCCTCCGGTTGCTCTCTTTGTGCTCTTCACACGCAAATATTTGACGAGAAAGGTAAGAAGACCACTAAATACAAGTAGTAGTCGCACTCGTGGTGGAAGCGATAACAGGCGTCGGAGTCCTAGGACAGAAGGAACTAGAGATGCTCTGGCTAGTGTACTGCGGACAGGCATCCTCGCTTCATAGACAACAGAAGGTGTATGTCACACTGGGAAGATGTCTGCGCTTATGTATCAGCCCGTGAGACTGAAGATGAGCCTGTAGCAGTTGGTAGGTTTATCACAGCGTGCGGAATTTAGCAACCTGAGCCAATCAAAAGGATGCAGATCTGGTTTCACCACATGGCATCCTTCTAGTATTCATATAATAATCGTCCACAAAGGGAGAGAAGTTTCAAAAAGCACTCTGTTGGCCTGCTACACTTCAACATCAATGGATCAGCCTAGATGTGCTCTTACTCCTTTTATTATACCCTTCTCTTATAGACATCTTAGTCTCACTTTACACTAACTTTTACACTGACTGAGATACCAGAAGGTTATAGGATTGTGAATTTTCCCTCACCTTAGTTGTCTATCTTTACTTGTAGACTTCTCGGATACTTACTACCCTTTACACTCAATGGTATAATACTCTTAACAATCTCAAAATCTATATCTACTCATTTCCTAAACTCCCAGTACCTAACTTATTGTAGTAACACTTGGAAGTGGGGTTCACAAGAGGAACTCAACAAGGAGTCCTCGCTGTATTTCTACACTTGTATATATATACTGTAGATACATGGTCTGTGTGTATGAATCTACCCTACACTAATATGCATATATTTTTAGTCATTTTCATTGTACTCTGTCATGTGACCTTGTCATGTGCATAGTCTTTACACCATTACATTGTGTGTCATATGCTCCATCATTGTTCAAGAAATATAAAATCAAAGAAAAAGTTTATAAATTTAGAATAAAATCTAAGCATTTGGAGGGAATTATAATAATACTTCCCTTAAGATGTTGTCTCTAGAGAAACTTGATCACCCTTCTACTATTTACAGCTCCTTTCTAATATTCTTCAAATCTTCTATCATCTTATTCATATAATAGCTTTTGTTGTAGTATTACCTTAGTTGGAATAATATTGGTGGGTTGATAAACTTATCAAGAAGTTCTGTTGGATTTGGTCTATTACTTATATATTTGGTACTTAATCTGTATATAGTGTTTGTTACAGCTACTACCCTTAGATTGTGATAACCAGTAAGTAGAAATAGTAAGAGAACTCAACAAGAAGTTCTGTTCAACTAGCTTACTATGGATAATCTTCTTTTCCTGATTTGCACTCTCCAACCTCTTCCAGTACAGATCACATCTCTTTATTCTATCTTGGATGTTTTTACTAACCTTTGTTAAATCTATAGACCTCCATCTCCTGACATCTGAGGATTACTAGAATCAGGATAACTTGCTTAGTAGTTTACATTCCAGATAGCTACCCTAGGTATACTAACTAGTATATACTAGCTCATTCTGAAAATTAACTAAAACTAGCACTCACTTTTAGTATTGGTGACAACACACCTTGCTGCCTTCTAGTGGCTTTCCACCCATAAAGTCTCCAAGTCTCATTCTAAAATATGTATTATAATTACCATAATCTATACTTCATAATATACAGATGTTTGCCTTATATTGAATATATGCTAGGGTTTGTTTCATCTTTGATCCATTATTCAATTACATCTTGTCCTATTCTTATGTTGTATCAGTCAGCACTTCATATACTAGTTAAGGTCTCATTATTGTCAAAGTTGAGAGTGGTAGATTTTATTCATTTTCCTTTTCTTTTCTATTTTCATTTTCCTTTTGATTTATGTTCCATTTTTCTATTTTTAGAACTTAGGGTTAGGGTTAGAGTGACAGTCACATCATATGATATGGTCATAGTAACAATCACAAGTCACATGACTCATGGAAAGATGTAGAAGGTTCTGGAAGGATGACATCATACAATGTATAAAATACATGTTGACCTTAAGGTATATACATGGTTGTTTAGGGTAGTCTAGAAGTAGTTAGCATGGACCATGAGGTTTTGGTATATAAGATAGACAATCCTGTACAGAGCTTTCTATTGAGTTCTCTTATATTAACCCTAATATAAGATTCTTTCTCTTGATCAACTCTAAAGTCTTGAGTTTGTAACAATCATGTTCTCCTCATTGTTCCCTTCAAGAATGTCTTATATATTCCTCATTGTCAACAGGTATATATAGCTGTAGATACTATCTTGTATCCTTATATTTTACCAATTGACCATCTCCTCTACTCTTACTTAAGCCTTTGCCCAGGTTATAACTTGAGCTAAGCTTAAGATTGTAATATTTAGTAAAATATCATTAGGCTCACCTTACAAAAGGAGAGTA
>Ga0157366_1000596_pt1 | contig 15593 bp, 19 predicted proteins | sample AttbisABBM1_FD_113149 | JGI IMG/M metagenome (GOLD analysis project Ga0157366, IMG submission 113149) | Fungus gardens microbial communities from leaf cutter ant in Botucatu, State of São Paulo, Brazil - Atta bisphaerica ABBM1 | ecosystem: Host-associated > Fungi > Mycelium > Unclassified ...
AACGGGGCTAACTCTCCATAAAAGTATCATGATACTACTGAACGGACATGTTGCGCCAACCAACGGTAGAATCTAGCATAATGTCATTTCTTTTGACCGGTTTTTAGGAGAGTAATGGGAATAGCTTTTTGTTGCAAATGAACTATGTCTCGACTGTGCCAAGGATGGCCCGACGCGGAGGACTCACGTGCACGATCAACGGAAAGAAATTGATGTCCAGTTCAAACTCGGAGCGAAACGCCAAACGCCTCCTACCAAAATGTTGTCGACCTCTCGACCTCTCTTTGGACTCGTTTACAATTCCATGAAGCAGGCTTCTGTGGGTAGACCGTCATAAATCATATGATATCTGCTGACGTCTCAGTAGGCTATTCGCTGTTACGCTTCTGCTGCACCAACCGCTGCTTTTGCAGGACAAAAGGGCCCTAATGTAAGCTTCTGAGCACATCCTATTGGATCTATGTGCTTGATGAGGGTTAAGGGGAAATATACTGTCACATTGATTCCGGGAGATGGTGAGCATGTTTTCAGACTCAATTTGTGAAGGGATGTTAATATCTTCATATCAAGGTATCGGTCCGGAGATTAGCCAGTCCATCAAGGATATCTATGCTGCTGCTAAGGCAAGCACTCGCACTTCCAACTGCACAGAACGTAATTTGACTCCGTTGTCTACTGTTAGGTTCCCATTGAGTGGGAGGAAGTCAGTGTCACTCCTGTACTGAAAGGAGGTAAGACAGTCATCCCAGAAGCAGCCATCCAGTCCGTCAAACGTAACACTGTTGCGCTTAAAGGTTCGTTGTCGTATCCTGCTCTTGATCTTGGGTTTATCACAGCTGCCTCGCCAGGTCCTTTGGCTACGCCCAGTTAGTATTGCTATTCATCTATACAAATCCTCGTGCCAATCCTTTGCAGTTGGAAAGGGCCACGTTTCTCTCAACTTGACTCTTCGCCGTACCTTTAACCTTTTTGCGAATGTCCGTCCTTGCATCTCCATCAGGGGCTACAAGACACCCTATGATGATGTCAACACCGTCCTCATTCGTGAAAATACTGAGGGAGAATACTCAGGTATCGAGCACGAGGTATGTATTTTTGTCACTGGCTACGAACAATCGTTCAGACTACTCTCTAGGTCATTGATGGAGTCGTCCAATCCATTAAACTGATCACATGGGACGCGTCCGAACGCGTCGCCCGATATGCCTTTCATCACGCGCAGGCAAACGGCCGCAAGCGTGTTACCGCTGTCCACAAGGCCAACATCATGTCAGTGTAATCCTCCTATTCTATGTTTCTAGACTCATTACCTATAGGAAAATGTCCGATGGGATGTTCCTTTCCGCTTGTCGCGAAGTTTCAAAGGACTTCCCCGACGTCAAATATGACGAAGATCTTCTTGATCGTGTTTGCCTCCAGGTAAGGAAATCCCCCCACCTTGCTCCGCTCCTTGTTGGTCAATTAATTTCCAGATCGTTACCAACCCAAGACCTTTCTCCGACCGTGTCATGGTGATGCCCAATCTGTACGGTGACATCTTGTCGGATATGTGTGCTGGACTTATTGGTGGTCTCGGACTGACGCCTTCCGGGAATATTGGCCGAGTAAGAGTGTTCGATGCGTGGTCATCTTTTTTCATACTTACGTATCGGATCAGGATGCTTCAATCTTTGAAGCCGTCCATGGTTCCGCTCCTGATATAGCAGGTCAGTAGTACTTCCGATGGAGTTTTTTTTTTTGACTAACCATTTTGGCCATCGCAGGAAAGGGTCTCGCTAATCCCACTGCACTTCTATTGTCGTCCTTGATGATGCTCAGGCATGTAGTCATGGTCACCCCTCTTCCTTGTATTGTCATACAAAACTCTTCTTTAGGCATATGAACTTGACTGGGCATGCAGATAAAATTGAAAAGGCTGCCCTCACGGTATGTTCAGTAGTCAGTGCATACATGGATGTTAGTCAAATCATATTCGCAGACAATCGCTGAAGGCAAAAGCATCACTGGGGATCTGGGTGGTAAGGCTTCAACGAGCGAATATACTGCGGCAATCATTCAGAAGCTTGGCAAGGCATGATCCAGAGCGAGATGCATCGATGGACTTGGGTTTATAGAATTTAGACTTCGTTTATATAGCTGGCCAAGTCGTTCATGTTGTCGTTCATGTTCTGATGTCCAATATTATACCTGTTGCAGCTTGTAATACAGTGCATTCACATATCTACTCGGTACGGATGAAACGTACGACTATGCCATGACGCCGTCGCTTGTGTAAGATGCCACTACATGTGACAATAAGGTCGGGTCGTGGGAAGGACAGTCTTCAACTTATCCCAGCTAACGCTAGTGGCCATCAAGTCCTTCATTTTCGCCACCACCACTGATAAACTTCCCCCACTTGCGTTCTTTCGTTCCACTCGCCCAGCAGGGCAAATCCATCCAGCATAGACCACAAGCCAATTTTAAGGTGGCTTTTCTCGGCCGCGACTTGCTTCGCCGTATGTACTGACGGTCAATTTACAGAAAAGAATACTCATACCAGTAATCGAAATACAAGTACTTCACGAACGCCATGACCGACGATACTACGCTAAAAACCCAGCCTCCTCTCAAGAAGGATGAGAGGAAAACCTCATCCGGCGCTGGCAACAGCCGCGGACCCAAGAGAAATCTATCTAATATCAAGAATACCGGTTACTCCAGCCAAGCTGGTACTCGACCTTCCTCTCAAAACAGTAACAAGAAACCTGCCAGTAGCGCTCTTGTTGCGGAATCTGGTTCTGACTCAGGTAGCAAACAAGGAACCGAGAATGGCAAGAAGCCAGAGCGCAGCAAAGCTTTTGGAGGTCGTTCTACCCATCGCAAAGGGGTTTCTAACTCTCAGTCCAATCGAAACACCAGTTCCAAATCGTCAGCATCACCTGTTCCCCAACCTACTGAAGGCAGTGACGCTCTATATTCGCTTCAGAATCTTATTGCCGATTTAAAGACCGCTTCTCCCAATCAACATGTCTCAGGCCCGCCAATCACTTACGGTCCTACTGCTCAGACAGCAACTAATCCTATGTTTCCGCCTATGCAGGCCTCTCTCGTAGGAATTGGAGCAGACAAGCACCGAAAAGCGGCATCTCTTGGAAATTCGGCTTTATCCAATAATATGAACTCGTTTTCTCCCCACCTTGGTACCACTTTCGAAGAGGACGCTTTCGAGGAAGGGGAGATCCCTGAGCATTTCACTAACCAGCCTGCCTATCAAACGCGTTCTCAGTCACGGGGTTCCATCCCCCCTCGTTTCGCTGCCCTCCAGACCCAGCAGGAGTCGATGGATAATTTTGGATCTACTAGTCGACCCCAGCTTGCTCCGGATTTCATGTTCGGTGCAGGGACGCGTAAGCGTGCTCCGGCCATGGGTCCACCCATCAACGAGGAGGATGTGAGCTTCCAATTCCCACAGCAGCAGGGTCAGGGATACCCCAGTGACTTCTCTGGTCATGATATCTCCCAGATGACAGAAGGTAGTGGTACTGACGGCATCGTGGGACAGCAGGTTTGGTCCTCCTATTCTGTTGCAATCACACTTGACTGATTTCTCTATACCTAGATTGCAATCCAGCGACAAATCGAGGCTCTCCAGCAGCAGCAGCAAGTGCTCTATCAGCAGCAAATAGCGTCAGGTACTGTTTCCTCTTTTCAAACCGTCAACCTCGGTGGAATCCATAGAAGGGCCCAGAGTACGATGGCTGGTGGCCCTGGCGGCAATTTCCAAAACCCCATGGGTCAGTTCGGTAACCTTGCCAGCTTGGGCATGGGTCTTGATGGTCAATCTCAGACCACTCCCCGAGGCCATGGTCGCAGGCATAGCGTCAACGTTGTCAACAAGAATGGTGGCAGCCAGTCTAACGCCGGGCTGGGCACCTTCGCCTTCCCCTCAATTCAGGAGACTTTTGAGGATGGCTTCATACCTCCCTCCGGTTTCAACGGTGGTCATTCGAGGCAAGTCTCTCGTGTAGATCCCACCTGGCGTATGAGTGGGTCAAACCTTCATATCCATATTGGACTAGATTAACTTTTAATTTGGGTTCAGATGAAAGCATCGGCGGGACACAGAATACGAATGCATTTGCAGCTGATCTCGCCCAAGCCCAAGCCCAGTTACAAAGTCTTCAGCAGTTTCGCGCAGCTGCGGGTGGCCACCACCACAAAATGGCTTCCTTCAGTTTTCCCAACATGCTACCGAACATGGCGGCGGCCAGATTCATGGGCTTGCCTAGCATGAACTTCTTGCAACAACAACAACAACAGTTCCAGAACCAGCTGCAACAGCAGGCAAGTCAGCCTCAACGCAAATCTTTATTTGCCCCGTATCTTCCACAAGCCTCTCTCCCTCCTCTTCTTGCAGCCGGAAAACTTGTCGTCGGGATATTGCGTGTCAACAAGAGGAACAGATCTGATGCCTACGTTGCGACTGAAGTTCTTGATGCTGATATCTACATCTGTGGCTCCAAGGATCGCAATCGTGCATTGGAAGGTGATATAGTTGCTGTAGAGCTTCTTGATGTCGACGAAGTATGGGGAACCAAGAAAGAGAAGGAAGAGAAGAAAAGGAAGAAGGAGGAGAATTCCGCCTACGACTCAAAGGTTTCTCGCAAGGACGATAAAAAGAAGGATGATGTCGAAGTTGAAGGCCAAGGATTGATGCTCTTCGAAGACGAGGAGTAAGTTGCTGATTTACATTTTTGAGTTTTGTTTACATTTTTGATAGGGTCACCGATGAAGTTAGGCCCCAGTTCGCTGGTCATGTTGTCGCTGTTGTCGAGCGCATGCCGGGCCAGCTTTTCTCTGGCACTTTGGGTCTACTCCGTCCTTCTTCTGCTGCCACTAAGGAGAAGCAGGAAGCCGAAAGACGAGAGAGGGAAGGTGACCGTGCCGAAGAACCTCGTCGTGGACCTATTGAGCGGCCCAAGATTGTCTGGTTCAAACCAACAGACAAACGTGTCCCTCTCATCGCTATCCCCACAGAGCAAGCCCCACCAGACTTTGTTCAGAATCCTGAAGCCTACACTGATAAACTTTTTGTTGCGTGCATTAAGCGTCATGTATGTCCTTGCAATTTTTGATTCAAATCATACTCTAATTCGTCCACAGCCTATCAGCTCCCTTCATCCATTTGGCACTCTGGTCGAGGAGCTTGGCCCCATTGGTGACATCGAGGTTGAGACAAGTGCGCTTCTCAAAGATTGTAATTTCCCTACGGAAGAGTTTTCGGATAACGTGCTCAAGTGCATTCCCCCAGTCCCTTGGACGTAAGCTCATATATTTGGTCTTGCCTTGCATTACAGGGACTCATGATTTCGTTCTAGCATTCCTGAGTTCGAGCTTGAAAATCGCCAGGATTGGCGTGATGAAAGAGTCTTTACGATTGATTCTGAGAACACTAAGGATTTGGATGATGCGCTGTCCGTCAAAATGAACGAAGACGGAACCTACGATGTTGGTGTCCACATTGCCGATGTTTCCTACTTCGTCAAACCAAACACTGCTCTTGATCGTGATGCTCGCAAGCGTGCCACCAGCGTTTACCTCGTCCAGCGAGCTGTCCCAATGATTCCTCCCATGCTTTCTGATCAATTATGTAGTCTCCATCCCGGACAAGAGCGCCTCGCCTTCTCTGTAGTCTTCACCATGAACAAGAACGCCAAAGTGGTTAAGAAGTGGTTTGGAAAAACGATCATTAAGTAAGTACCATCCATTCAGCCTGTGCTAGACTAGTCTTCTCACCCATTATCTCAGGTCTGCCTCAAAATTGTCTTATCGAGAAGTGCAAAATGTCATTGAAGGCAAGCCTCTGGGAGATGTACTCATTGTCCCGGAGCATGATGTAGTAGATCTCGCCTACGACATCAAAGTGTTATCAGACTTATCACAGCAGCTCCGTCGCGAGAGGTTCCACAACGGCGCTCTTAGTCTTGATTCCCTGCAACTGAAATTCCAACTGGATGGGGAGGGTTTACCGTCAGATTGCGGTGAATGCGAGGTGCTGGATTCTCACCATATGATCGAAGAGGTGGGCCCACATTGAGCATGTCCATTACAAGTGACTCTGACACGCAGTTGAAGTTCATGCTCTTAACCAACATCTCGGTTGCTCGACACATTGCGGTTTACTTACCCGAACAAGCACTTCTACGTCGTCATGACAGCCCCCTCGACCGACGCCTCGTAAGTACTAGTCATTTGCTAAATTATACATTACTGATAATTTTTCAGAATAACTTTGTCAAGAGAGCAGAGCAACTTGGATACAAAATGGATATTTCATCTGCCGGTGCACTCATGCAATCGATCAATGCGGTTACCGATCCCGGGGCTCGAAAGCTTCTCCAACTATTGTCATTCAAGACTATTCAGCGTGCCAAGTACTTCTGTGGCGGTATGCTTGATATCACGAAATATCAACATTTTGCTTTGAACCAGCCGTTGTACACACACTTCACCTCACCTATCCGTCGCTATGCCGACATTCTTGTGCACCGTCAGTTAGATGCTGTGCTCCAGGGCGGAGGCAAGTACTTCAGTTTGCCAACGTTTACTGCGGTTGACACTGTACTTAGCTGACACCAAGTTCACCATGGACCGCGATTCTGTCGCAAAGGTGGCACAACAATGCAACATGTAAGCTTGCTTCAGTTGTACCTTTAACATTTTTACTCAGCTTTTGCACAGCAAACGCGACTCCGCTATTCTTGCACAGGAACAGTCGGCTCATCTCTTCCTGTGCATCCTGATTTCGGACCTCACACACCGTTATGGACCTGTGGTCCGTCAGGCAAAGGTCATCAATGTTCTTGATTCCGCCTTCGACGTCTTGGTATCTGAGTTCGGCATTGAGAAACGTGTTCATGTAGATCAAATGCCTATCGATGTAAGTGCTACTGGCTTTTGAGTGAAACCACTGAAGCCTATCCTCCACTCAGAATCACGTTTTTGAGGAGCACACTCACGCGTTGCAGATCTACTGGTCCGATCGCGACGTCATCACGTGGCTGGCTGAGAATAGCGATGATGAACACTTAAAAAAGGTTAAGCATAATGCAGAACAACATGCATTTAAGATGGAAGTAGCTTCTCGTTCGGTTCAAGATGAGAATGCGTTGTTTGATGACAACGATGATGATGAGGTTGTTCTTGGAAGGGACATGGACGAAATTGTCAAGGAGACTTCTAAGCAACGATTACTTTCTATGGCAAAGGTTAAGCCCGAGTTTGAAGGGCTGAGAATAACCCCCGCAGGGCACAAAGTACAAGATATCCGTGAGTTGATGACCGTTCCTGTGAGTAACCTGTTCACATGATAAGATGTACGTGAAACTCACTCGATACAGGTCATTATCACTGCGGATTTGAGCAAGAGTCCTCCTGTTGTCAAAGTCTACAGTGTCAACCCATATGCTACTGTTTCTGCCTGAGAAGTGGCAGGTGAATAGCTTCCATTCATTCCAGTACACAACAGCGATTTCTATTTTACATGTTTTAACCAGCGGGGTTTGTATTTTTAGTGTTCAAACCGTATGGTTGGCAAAGCTTTCCTCTGTGAATCCCCCTTTCTTATGCTGATGCGCCATGTAATTTGGTGATGATGACGCTGGGTGGTATGGTCGGTTACCTACTGTGTTGTTTTCTGTTATTGTGCTTCGCCAACCCTTCATGTTTCGCGTATTCGGCGTGCTTTCGCTGCATTCACATGTATTTTCGTGTTTTCCTTTTATACCGCTATGACAGATTATATTTCAACAAATTTCTGGTTAAGTTTGACGAGATGGTAATTTCTGAATATGCACCATCAAAAAACCTAACGGGGGTTACATGGGATGCGAGAAGTAGAAGTAGAACGGTATCTAAATGAGAGGTATTGGATAACAGGAGATAAATACGAGGTCCAGTATACAAAACAGAGTGATAGAGCAACAAATCGACAAGTCCATATGACGGATATACTGATTGACCATGGCAAGAGTCTGAGGATCATAAAACAATGCAGCTTGAGCGAACCAGCGCTTCCAATCAGACTATGATGGAAACTGACAAATCTAAATCCATCCAGGGAGAGACCCTGCATCACCCCCAACAGAAGGCGAAGGCTTGTGACCATGTGGTGTCACAGCACGACCCCGGATCTTCAGTCTCCCAGGTATCACAGGCACAGGAACATGCTGAGATGATGATAACGGTGAGTGTGAAGGTAGAACTGACGCTGATTCTGCTTTTCTGTGATGCAGATACGAAGGGCTGATATATGTTTGGCCAGGGGAGGAATTGGCAGAGGATGGTGGAGTGTACAGTGAGGATGAAAAGAGTTGAGGTGACTGTTTCATGGTTGGTATTGTTGTTGAAACAGCAGTTGTGGTGGGAAGACGTAAAGATGAATTTTTGATATGCCGAGGGGGAGATGCCTGGGTTTTAAGACTGGTAGTGGACGCCGAACTAAGGGTAGGCGCAGAAGCTATCGTGGTGGCAGGTAGGGACGTTGGGAAACCGAGAGGAGAGATTGGAATTTTGTCATCTTGGTCGGCATTCTCAGAACAATTCGATACCAACTTCAGCGCAGTTTTATCAGCACATACGGTCGAATCCCCTTCATTCTTCTCAATGAGAGTGTGGAGACTGTGCACAGAGGCATAGCGGCTCTGGATTGTGCCAATACCACCTGCACTAAGAGAAGGAAATGAGCCCGGGCTCATCATAACATTAACGCTGGCACTCGATCCTCTGGCATGACAAGATAAACATTGACGGATTTCATCGGTACAGAGCTTATGCAAGGAATCGAGACCAATGTAAGCGGTCTCGTCACGAAGCTCGAGTAATGCTTCGAATTTCGCATTGAAGAGAGAACTAGAAGTTGGGTGAGCGAGGGAAGTGAGTTGAAGGGCATGAGGAAGAGTAGGAGGACATTCTGGTGAGGCTGATTGGGTACGCAGAAAAGCCAGGATATGGGTGTATCTAAAAATAGAACTGGTTTGTGCATAGATAGATAAGGCTAATCAAGCCAAGACTTACGGTGGGCTGGGACGATCAAGGAAGATGTGGAAGGATGCAGAGCATGAGGTGGAGCTAAGAAGACCTTGAGCCACGAGACGGTTACGATACGCCTCAAGATCTGTGCTCTCGGAAGAATAGATGGACGAGCCCGTTGATGTCCGAGGCTTGGCAAGGGAGATGAGATAGTCAGCAAGGACAGAGGGCCGAGAACAAAGAGTAGCGAGCGTAGACTTGGAAGTTGTGGTGCAGGTTTCAAGAGTGACTATAGTACTGGCCAGGTCTGGGACTGGTGCAGGGGGCGGCGAGACTAGGATGGGAGAGAAAAGTGGGACTGGTACAGGCAGGGGGATGAGTGAAGGGTCTTGAGGGATCGTAGGATGTTCTGCTGGCGTGCTGGGTGTACAAGAGCTGGGGGCCGAGGAGGGTACAGGGCTGGGAGCTGGACGGCGAGGTTTATGGGGCTGCACATCGTCGGCAGGCTGTGGCTCGAAGCCGACGCGGACGTTGGTGTCTTTGAGGGCATCGTCTGGAGTGCGGACAACGACTGCACCGCTGAGCTCGCCAGTCCTGTTGGGAGAGTGTCTTGAGGAAAGCCAGGGCATGTAAAGAGCTGATTGCTGTAGAGCAACAATGAGGACCCACAAGTAGCCGACAACATGCAACAGCAGCTAATAACATGCAACAGCAGCCGACAACATGCAACAATAACTGATAGCAAGTCTCGAATAATATAATATAATACCCAACAATGGACCCCGCCACGATCCGCTTCAGACTCGCTGTTCCCTGGGCGATCTTCCCTGCAGCTCCTGGCCTTGCAGCACTTCATGCTTCCCTCGCACGGGCCACCGATCCACACGGCATTTGCTCGGACCCTCCTCCCTGTCCCCGTTGCGCATCGCTCCTCGTCCCCCATACCCGCTCCTTCAGGATCAAACACAGGCGCATTCTCCGCCGTTCATGCCCTGTCTGTGCAACCGTCACCGACGTTGTCCTGCCGCCAGCACCGAGCCATGCGCCGCTTCCACCCTCGACATCGCCTCCACTTTTCTCTCCTCTTCCCACATCAGTCCCCACTTCAAAATCCCGCTCCAAGAAAAAGTCCAGTCTCCACCATCTCTTGGCACGCAACCGTGAACACGAAGCAAAAGAACGCCGGAGGCAACAACAGTCTTCTTCCCAGCTCGGTGGTCTCGCTGCGTTTTTGAGTAATCTCAGCTAGAATACATCACACTGTAGCCCTTCTTGTCGTAAATTTTCAGCACGCACGTATAACAAGCTGTTAGCTTGTTCATCTGTTGTTACTCAGCGCTGCTACAAGGACATGTCACGTGCTCGGTTACCCCGTGGGATACAACTCCACATGACTTGCTCTCGGGAGCCTTTAATCTCTCCCCATGAATATCTTCAGGAGCCGTAAGTACTTCTTGTCCAAAAACTCAGCTATCAATACTCAATTTTTGACTAGTCATCGGCAAAGTTTGGCGTCCGTACTTTTTCAGTCTGATCTCTCTCCAGGACCCGATCCCTAATCACTTTCTTTGCTCACATCAATAGAGGATCCTAATGCCGCAGAGGTGGTCAAGATTGAGACAGGCATGTTTTTGCTTATCTATAATCACATATATTCACCAGCTTCAACTAGGCCAGCTTCATCTTGTCAGGCCTGGCAACATACGCTCTTCACGAGAGTGCATGTATGTCAACAGAGAACACGCTATATCTGTCATCTGACGTGTTCACAGCTATAATGATGCAATGGTCACTATTCGTCGTGTTCCTTCGCTAGAACACAATTTTCAATTGGTCGTCACGAGAGTCTATGACGAAGGGGACCAAGAATTGCTCGAAGATGAGGACGAGAGTGAGCCCTCGACACCTTAATTTAAATCTCTCTCCCTCAAACTCCCCGCGACAGCTGACGAAGAAAGGTCCTTCCTTATCAGTGACGAACTCGAATTTCGAACGAGCTCAGTCGACAACGAACCTTCTTTCCTTTGGCGTGACCTGAACGGTGACATCGACGAATTTTTCGAGTTTGTTGCCACCGGAACAAACGAGCCTACTAAAGCCTTCTTCGAAACTTGCATGTATCGTGCCATGTATGAAAGAAAGTATAGGCAGAGTGCGGAACAGACTAAGGATACCGATCTAGAAGAGTTCATTTGGCAGTGCGTTCTGCTATTCCTCCTCAGCTTGTTCGGCTTATTCTTGAATTATTTAGTCCTCCCAAACCCAAGCCAAAGCCTACCCCAAGGCACAGGATCGCTGCTAAATCTGTTCCTGTAGAGAACACACCCACCAAACCTACCTCTTCACTTGCGCCCCTCCCAGATAAAGTCAAACGTCAACCAACGCCATCTACAATGACTCCTACCGTCATGCCCAACAACATTGAAACTCTCGTTTCAAAAGAAGCGCTTCTTTACCTCTGGGATACTCCCACTGCACAGTTTGAATCCCAAGGCGTCTTTACGGCCATCATCCTTCGGCGTACTGACACACCATTCCATTATTGCCTCGCAGCACACAACGGAGAGCATCTACTTCTCGCACACGACTTTTCATCTGACATGAATCCGAAATGGACACATAAAATGTCGTCTATCACCTGGAATAATCAAAGCACGAACGGGCAGTGGAATGGTTGGTGTTTGAGGTTTGCGTCTTCGGAAGATTATTCTGAGATGTGTGATATGTTTATTAAGTGCATGTGGGAGACACTGCATCAAATGCCTTGGGGGAAGATAAAGGAAGATGAGCAGAGATACGTCATGAGCTCCAATGAAGACGTAGATATGAAGGATGTTACGGAGGAAGATGAGGAAGAGGAAGTGATAGATGATTTGGAGGTCGATAAAGGTATGTTCACAGACTCCTTAAACGAGTCCACTGTTCATTGGACTACCTGTAGAGTCTGATGAAGAAGACGATGAGGTACAAGAAGACGAAGAAGATGGGCTACAACCAGCTCTGAGAGGAGACTCCAACTCTCAACTCACTGTTGGGTACAAGGGAGACCGTTCATACGTCGTCCGCGGGAACAATATTGGTGTTTTCAGTCATTCATCTGACTCGGGTGTCAAGTACTGTGCAACGATTAGCAATCTGACTACTCCGAAAGGCAAGAGCTTCAAGCCACAAAATGTATGCTTTTTCCACTATCAAATTCTTTTACTCATCCACTTTTCTCAGGTCATGCTACACGACCAAGACACAAAGATGATTTTGATGAACCCAGGGGACTCTAATTCCCTCTTTAGTCTAGATATTGAGCGCGCCAAGGTCGTAGAGGAATGGAAGGTCCACGAAGACATACCGGTTCTCAACATTGCCCCCGAAAACAAATTTGCACAGACAACCCGAGAACAAACTATCGTTGGAACATCTGGAAACGCTCTTTTCCGTATCGATCCCCGTATATCTGGAAACAAGCTCGTCGACAGCCAATTCAAACAATATGTCAGCAAGAACAAATTTTCCGGAGTCACTACGACGAGAGAAGGTAAACTGGCTGTGGCGAGTGAAAAGGGCGATATCCGACTCTTTGATTCGATCGGAAAGAATGCTAAGACGGCGCTCCCTCCACTCGGAGATCCTATTATTGGGATCGATGTCACTGCAGATGGAAGATATATCGTCGCAACGACCAAGACGTACTTGTTGCTCATCGATACTCTCATCGGTGAAGGGCGATACTCTGGTCAACTTGGGTTCGATCGTAGCTTCCCTGCAAATGCAAAACCAATGCCTCGGAGGTTACAATTACGTTCTGAGCATGTTGCTTATATGGGTCATAACATCTCATTTAGTCCTGCCCGGTGCGTGGATTTCATGGTCCCCTTAGCTCTTGACTCAAAACGGTCTTCGAATCTGGTTTGGCTTTCTGTGATACGGCATTTTGCCTAACGTAGATTCAACCAAGGTGAAGGACAGGAAGAAAACGCCATCGTAACGTCCACAGGACAATATGTCATCGCTTGGGACTTTTCCAAGGTCAAGAAAGGGTTTCTTGACAGATACGAAATTAAGAAGTATGAGGATCACGTCGTGCAAGATAATTTCAAGTTTGGAGATGACAAGGAAATTGTGAGTTAATTGCGTGCTATTTCCATTTTTTTGCTGCTATTGGCTGACACCTTGATAGATTGTGGCTTTAGATAATAACGTGCTTGCTGTGAATAAGAACAAACTTAGGAAGCCAACGAGGTATTCGCTGGCTGGTAATCATCTTTCTAGCCAGTCGAATATTGTCAATTCACCCTTCTAGGCGGTACTTTTCAGATGACATTTTAACTCGATGCTTCTATCACTGTTTTTGTCATCTTTTTGCTGCTAATTTTCAAGAGTGTTCTGAGTCGTGTACGTGACAACGGTAGTACAATATCGATATTTCGGCGCCGCTCCAAGGCAATTCATCACCTATCAAGAAGACCAACTTTTGTTAGCAGGTTATCAAGAAATCTAGACATCTAAAGATAATCGGGGCTTCTTCGATCTGAGCGGCTCCGACGTAACGTAAACTACGACTTGGTGACAATGGTACATCCTGATTTTCTTCTAAGCTCCTTGAGCATAGTGGTTCTCGTTTGAGATCCATCTCTCGCATCAACGTAACGACCTATACCAAGATGCCAAGCCATCCGTGGAAGCATCAAACTCAGTCCAAGGAGATTGGTCGCCCACAGCATCGGACTCCAATTTGCAAAATCAAACTTTTGATCGCCTAATGCCCAGAGCGTCACAGCCAGATGCAAGACATCACCAATGACAAGAGGGATGAATAAGGCTTGAACCATTTTTTCTTGGATAGCGAGGTTGTAAGAGAGGTGTTTGCGGATGGCAGTGAGAGTGAAATAGTTCATGACACCGACGAGAGCACAAACGTGTGCGAGTTGGACGGTGGTGACGATTGTTGCGGGTGGAAGTACGTTAGGTATTTGTATGCCGTTTGGCCATGGTGCTTGAGTGTTGTGGGTCTAGTTTGACGAGAGAATTTGACTGGGTTAGAAGAGTCGCGAGTGGGGACTGCTTACGGAGATGGGATCGCTTTTAATAAGTTGATCAGTTGAGAGAGAAGAACAAAAGTAGGTGATCAGGAAACATACGTGCAAGTTCCTATGAATCCCATCATAGTCAAAAAAGGCTCGTACGCAGCGAACCAGAAATAATAAAAGTCGGGAATGGCAGATGAGGGTGGCATTGATGCGTACTGCAGAGAAGGGTGGTAGATAACGAACGACAGGGGGGGCATCAAGTGAAGTGTATAATAATCTCTTCGTTATAGCTTTCTTTCCCCTCCACTGATTTCATATCTCTTACTCTCTCCACACCCTTCGACGCCAGGAAACAGGCCTAGTCCACGCTCTCTAACCCCCTCTCTTCTCCACTTGCGAACAATCATGGCTTTGGTTTCTGGATGGATGATCCGTTATCGTAAGCGTATATTGCGTATATTCCGCTTATACAACAATGTAAACCCAGCCCTGAAGCTGCTGTATATTGATCCGACTTGTCCCACGAGCGAGTCTTTGACTCGGTCTGTCGAAAACCAAGGCTAGTAGGTGGATCCTCACGACCTTACATTAGCCTAATGGCGAGGACCAAGATTACTCTGCCTTGTGTAGATGAAAGGTATAATGCCTGTAGGCTTGGTTTGGAGGCGATTTTTTCCCCCTCCTCTCCACACACCAAATGGGCTTCGCTTCTTTCTAACAATCTCTTGTGGTCTTGGCAGTTGATCGTAGATGCATTCATGGGTTACGATTAGATTGAATTATGATCAGTCTCGTTATCTTAACAGTCGATCGAGGGAAAGTTCTCAGCCTTGGAATTCTAGACGAATTTGTCTGATGTGACCGACCATTGGCACGGGACTCACTATCCAATCCCACCTGAGTAAACGGTCCAAAACGCTGTACAATCACAACAATCACAACTTCCCTTCAGGGCCTGAAATAACGATCAAGAAAGAATCTCATAGAGGTAAGAAGCTTGCGAGACAACCTCACTATGGTTGCAGACTGGGACAATGTCTATGCTGATGTCGGAATCTAGGTCTGCGTCGAGCTGATATTTTCGTGATCAAGATCCAGGCCGAATATGGCATCACCGCGGTTATATTCTTCTTCCTCTCGAGTAGGTGAACTCGAAGATATGAGTTCGGTAGGTACTCAGAGCCCTTATGAAAGGGGTGAGCAAACACACTGACAAATCCCCTGAACGTCATGGGATTGAAACATGTGAACCAGATTGCTTATTCATTTGCTCGTCCTTGGGAGAGCACTAACACCAGCGAACAAAAATTAAGAACTAGTACTCGACAAGGTCACAAATGATTGTAGAGTATAGTTTCATTTTCTTGCCAAAGTGTGCGCATCGGTATCATTAGAACCAAAATAGTCCTCAGGATCCCACGCTTCTCCATGTCCAAGCCATGTCCTGGTCCTATTACAGTCGATATTCACGATGGCGAGGAACACCCCTATCAGAATACACAAGATGAAAACATAGACGTCTCGTCAATACCATCGATAGACAGACCTCCAGCTGCT
>Ga0157366_1000599_pt1 | contig 15584 bp, 15 predicted proteins | sample AttbisABBM1_FD_113149 | JGI IMG/M metagenome (GOLD analysis project Ga0157366, IMG submission 113149) | Fungus gardens microbial communities from leaf cutter ant in Botucatu, State of São Paulo, Brazil - Atta bisphaerica ABBM1 | ecosystem: Host-associated > Fungi > Mycelium > Unclassified ...
AATTCTTGAACTGCAAGTTTAAGAGAGTCTTTGTCCATTAATTGTTTGATGTCAATCTTCTTAATGGCTTCTATGAGTTCAGCAACAAAATGATCTTCCTCTTCACTGTTTTTAATAATTGTGCATCTTTTATCTAGAACAAACTCTTTGATAATAGAAATGTCAACTGTTAATGGGGCATAATTAGACAAGTATTAAAATTCAGGATGAATGGTATAGTTGTCAAATTCAGAAGAATTTGGCCTGAGGAACATGAGATTGATAACCAAGTTTGAGTCATTTATATTGTCCAAATATCTAGTAGGAACCTGATTTGACAGTAAAAGATCCAAAAAATCAGTAATATCAGAAAGTAAATCACTATGAACTAAATAAAAAGTACTTGAAGGATCCTAACTACTATCTCTAATGTTAAAATCACCAGCCATGACCAAAACATTATGGATATTGGCTTCAGTATTCTTGAGATACTTTAAAGCTGTTTGATTGGTGTCAGAATAAACATCAATCATATAGCAAATATCACTATTATTGAAGAAAGAAAGATAACAAATATCTCTGTGATTAAAAATACTCTTCCTTAGAGAAAAACACAGTTGAGAAAGTTGAACATTGATATAAGAAATAACCCTAGAAAAGTCATTATTATTTGAAGATGTTCTGGAAAATGTAAACCAGTTAGGATAATTCAGAAAGCCTACTAAACTGTCTTCTTTCTTGCATAAAGAACTCAGGATTGATCAAATAAATGACTACAGTGGTTCTTGAATGAAAACAATGTCAAACTCCTTGTTGGATTCCAAAATTATGTTAGTGAGAAGCTTGTTCTTTCAAACATTTTGCAAAAAAAGCTTGATGTTTTTAATAATCATGCTTGTGAACCACTCACAGTTGAACAAATTGATTACTTTCTAATTTCTCAAATTTCTTGATATTCTTAGAGTGCCATTTCTTGTTAAATTGATGCTTCCAAAATGAACATTTGTTAGAATCCACCTGATAGTCATCTTTACAGTTTAGATACTTGAAGGTATATAAGCATAGTTCACTTTGTTTGGTTTCTAATTGAAGAGAGTTCATCTTGAAATTTGTTATGGTGTGCTTAGACACTAACATTTTCCTTTTTCTTTTATCTATTTTTCTTGATTTAATATTTCTTTTCTTTTTCTCTTTCTTTTATTGACAATGAAGAGGCACATGACTGTGGTCACATGACATATTACATAATGTGAGATCATAGGCCTAGACTGGGCAAGAGCGGACTAGAAGGATGACATCAAGGAGCATGTTGACAGCATATTTATCTCATAATATACACATGGTATACTCATAGACTGTCAAGAATGAAAGAAGTGGACTTAAACTTTTCTTATTTTCTTTCCTCATTTCTATTTTCCTTTTGATTTATTTTCTTTTATTCTATTTTTAGAACTAGGGTTAGGGTTAGAATGATAGGATCATGCTGTTACATAGCAGGTCACATCCAATGACATAGTTACAAGTCACATGACACATGGAAGGATGATGTCATACAATGTGTAAAGCATATATTGACCTTAAGGCATATACATAGTCATTTAGGGTAGGCTAGAAATAGCTCACACAGACCATTAGGTATTAGTATATAAGATAGACAATCCTGTACAGAGTTCTCTATCAAGTTCTCTTGTGTTAACCCAATACAAGGTTCTTTTCATTGACCCACTCTAAGGTCTTTGATTTGTAATATAGATAATGCATAGACTTTAGAGTAGAGTTAATTATTAGTAGCACAGACCATCTGTAATTTATATAAATAGGATAGTAATTCAGCAGAGACTTCTTGTTGAGTTCTCTTGTGATCCCCACAATAATATCCACTCTTGAGATTTATTGATTATGCCTCTATTAGTTTTGAGACTAGTGGTTGCCACAACATTATATAGGTAATCAACTTCATTTATTCTTACTATTCTAGATAGTAGATTGTTAGAAAATCATTATGTATTCTGATAAGCATTATTATGTGCTATATTAGGATTGAAAAACCTTTTCCTTGGCTATTATAAAGGATTTTGTAGGATATTAGTAGAATATTCTCATTCTTTATAGATATTTCCTTTTCTAAAAGATATTTGAGTTTAATACTTAGATTTCCTTAATTTAGAACTTTCTTGTAGTGTTTGTAGAGCAGATTGCAAGGGCTGTTAAGGACTGAGAGGTCATATCTTAACATCAGAGTCAACATTATCATCTTCTTCAATCTCTATTATAGACTTTTTAGACTCTGGAGTAGGTAAGAGAGATGGAAACTTATAAGAAAAAGAAGATAAAGAAAAATGAGTAGGAGGATTGTTTTGAATGAGAGGAATGTGTATGTATGTAATAAGTACTGAAGCAGATTTATCTTTTCAAAAAGAACTAGATATTGATAACTTTATCTCTGAACTTATTTTGTCCAATAATTTATTATATAATTTATGCTCTTTTGTATAAGAGTTGGTATATTTAGGAAAAAGTTCCTTATTAAAGATAGTATGTGTGGAGTGAAAAATAATATTTCCTTGTGTATGGCATATAAAGTAATAACTATCATCATCATATTCAATGAATACTATTAATTTAGAATGTAGTGCAAGTTTATTGGCATAAAATTCATTGGGAAGAAATACATAGGTTTTATAGCCAAAGATATAGAAGTACAATGTTTTGGGCTTATTATCCAAGAAGATTTTCTAAGGTATTTTCCATTTGAGATATCTAATAGATATATAATTGTATACATAAGTTGCAGCTATAATAGCAAACTCCTACCAGGAATCTGGTAGACATGCTTCAAGTTACATTTGTTACAATTCAAAGATCTTAGAGTGGTGTTGTGATGTATATGAGAACTAACATTTTTCTTTTTCTTTTATCTATTTTTCTTGACTTTATATTTCTTTTCTTTTGAATTTCTTTTTCTTTTTATTGATGATCAAGAGGTACATGCCTGTGGTCACATGACATATCACATGATGTGAGATCATAGGCTTAGAGTGGTCTAGAGCAGGCTGGAGCAGTCTAGATAGATGATGTCAAGGAGTATGTTAACAACATGTCTATCTCATGGTGTACATATAGTGCACTTATGAATAATGCATGGACATTAGGGCAGGAGTAATTATTTGTAGCATGGACCATGTGTAACTTATATAAATAGGGTAGCAATTCAGCAAAGACTCCTTGTTGAGTTCTCTTGTGATCCCTACAATGATATCCTACTGAGAGATTTATTGTTTGTGCCCTATTGGTCTTGTGACTAGTGGTTGCCACAACAAAATTGGCCTTACAATACCAAGCAAAGTATTGATAATGTTTAGTTTTGTGTGGTCTGTTATACTTAACACATCTCAAGCCCTGAGTTCTACAAGTGAAAGTAGTATGTCTTTACTTCTAGCAATTTTTGTATTGGAGAACTCCAGAGTTTATATTCATACCTTGAATAGTGGCAATATAGCTTCCTATGTTAAAGCACCTGTGAATCAAACATTTAGCATTGTTACTACTTTGAATATCTTATATATCTAGCCATACAATTGCCATGTCTAACTTGGACAATGCTTTGATGACTCAAGGTTTCAAGGCAAGAGATATGTTTTTGAAAATGTGATTGTTTTTAAAATCATCTCAACCACACTAGAATTGATGAAGTGTATTAGTATTTTCCATCAAATAAGAAATACCTATTATTTTTAAATAGGATTTGAACTGAGGGAGTTAGGGAGTTGAGATATCATTCAAGTCTATATTGTCAATGTTTTTGACATAGTTTTTGATCTTTTGAAGATCCAAAGACAAAGCAATCTTATTTGTTGTAATGATGACACTATGTTAGTCAACTCAAACAAAGTTAGCTATGATATCTGATTTGATATTTTTTATAAGAATGATAATCTACTTCTAGAGAGACCTTTAGTTTGATTCTAGGCTTTATCTTTCCAGAACTGTTAATCAAGTTATGAATATTCTCAATATTTTTGTTTGACAGATTGGAAAAGTTGTCTTTGAGCTTCAAGATATCACCAACTTTTGGGGCTAATGCTTGAGCATATGATTATCTACTCTTAGAATTAGCAGTATTTTGTTACCTTTCTTTTTGTAGAACTTCAACTTTTCCAGTGTTTCTTTGGATAGCCTGGGTAGGATAGGAAGAGGAATTTTAATGACTTCTACTTGTTTATTCTTTCTTGTTGGTTTGACCCTTTTGGTAGGTTTGTTAACTTTAATCTTAGAAGTAAATTTTGATGCTATTTTGTCTAAACATCCTGTTATTATTGTCAGCTTTGAGTGAGTCCCACCCAGCTTCATAGATCAAGGAAATGAATCACCAAGCAGCCTGACCAAAACCTTCAAGTTCTGGGATATTGTTTACTATGTTGTTCTTTAAACTCCTATTACTAATGAAGTTAGCTATTCACAATAGTGAAGTTGAGATATTCTTGGAATCAATATCAAGAAATTCATTGGTTCCAAAGATAGAAATGGGGTGGGCTTTACCATCCTAGAAATTCAGTTCAACTGGTTAGTTATCCTCATAAGGGATAGAAGTGTTTTTAATACCTTGAGAAGAACACATGTTAGTGTTCTTATCAACCATATCCTTACCTCATGGAGTATACATGTTGTTTAGGGCAAGAGCCTCATTGTTAGCATGCTGTACTCCCTCCTTGGGAGAGGCATATGATAGAGAGAAGCTCTCTCTCACTAATTTTGACCTGTTTGTCCCAGGATAGCTTATTACTTTGAATTTCCATCCTCTCATGGGATGGAATGGAAGACATATCCAAATGCACTGATGATACTCTGGAACTGTTGGTACTAGAAGAAGCTGACCTTCCCCTAGGAGTATCAATGTCCATGTCCATGTTTGAGAAGTTTCCAACCATAGGTTTGACAAAGGTTTGACAAAGGTTTCTTTGAGTGTACTAGGATTCAATGTATTCACTACTTCTCTTATGGACACTACCATGCAAGATGGTAGTAAGAGAGAAAGAAGCAATGTGTCCATTCTTCATCCCTAGTTCATATATCTTCTTTAATACCTATGAATTATGTAAGCTCAGTGACTGCCAATGTATCTGGTCCGGGGTTCAATCTCCAATGTGATTATTATCTTATTCTAACAGAATAGCATAGAGATACAATACCAACCTCTTCCAGGCAGTGCACAGATTTTGCAAGTGATATAAATTTAGCATATCCACACAACATCTATACCATCTGCTTTGAACATATGTCGCACTTATTTTGTACATTGAATACCATGAGGGTATAAGGAAAGAGAAATATAGAAAACCAGAGTTGATCAACTTGGCAAAAGAAAGGCACTGGAGCACTTATATTTCTAGGGTCATGCCTTTGCGGAAGGGACCCTCTTCCTAGCTTTCGCTGGTCGTGCCTGTGATGTCTGCGGTGGTAAACTCTGTGTTGTCCTACCACTGCCGCCAACTGTGGCAGAGCTCCGGCTTCTTGGACTTGACGTTCTCACCTCTTCAAATGATTTTTTCTTCTCCTTTCGTTGCAGTGCAGAATCACCAGGTGGGTCCACATTGTCCTTGGGGACTTTACGCGCTTGGGTGAAAAAAAGTTTTGCTGCCCGTGTGGAGATATTTTCGATGAAGTACGTGTTGCCTAGGGTGCGATCAACAAAGGGTTGGAGATCGAATACAGAGCATGTACCTCGAGGAGCGATGAACATCCCACCTGTTGCTACTACTTTACTGACTTCATGGACTTTAAAGTTAACGGCTCCTTCGATTACGTAGAAAATCTTGCTCAACGATCAGTAGGAACGTTCCCAGAATTGAGGTGCTGGACTTTACATATGTATTGTCTTTCGTCGCCTTTGTTGGTTTGCGGCATTCAGGGGGTATCAAGAGTTGGCCAGCCGCAACAAAATCAGAGTCACCAAAGACCTTCTCAAAAAGCCAGTCACTATTGGCGGCCTTGACTAAGGACAGTCGATTTGTCGTCCAGGCCAACCCTGAAAACCGAACTTTAGCATGTACGGGGCAAGATAAGGTAGGACACACGTCGCACAACCAAGGCTTGCTTGTCCAAATCATAGACTTCACCAAATGGATCTGTTGCATCGTCCCATCCCTCTTCGGGATTATATACTGCCATTGTAAGCTTCTCGTCTGTGGTTTTACTTCGTGCACGACTGTATCCGCGTCTTTTATGGCCAAGCGATAGTGGCTTCTTGATTGGTATTCGGAGGATCTCTTTGATCGTCGGTACAAGGATAGGACCGGAGGATTGCGTCCGACCATAGACAACTTTCTCACCTCGCCACCATTCTAGAGGTTTGTAGCGTTCGCGTTTGCTCCGTCGCACTCCATCCCGAAGAGGTTCTATGATCGTGAGATGAATGCTAAGGCATGGCAGAGGGATCGGGGTGCTACCTCGATTTTCCTTCTTTTTCTTCGATATTTCAAGTTTCTTTGGCTTTTCCTCAAAGACGCGTTGTTTCTTTTTCGGAGGTGGTGACGGTACTTGCTCTTCTTCCTCGTTCTCAAGGTCATGTAGACCCTGTGCTATTTCTTCCGCCACCTCCAAGTCCTCATCCTCCGTATCCTTCAGACGAAATAATTGATTTCCTTTAAGAATTTTCGACAATTCTTCTAGTTGTTCCGTTCCCTGCTCTTTCCTTTGGTCTTCCTCTTCTTCTTCCTGGTCATTTAAGTCCTGGTCAATCTGTGTGAAACTTCTACGCCGAGGTGAGCTGCGTTGAAGTGCTGGTGATTGAGGTGGAGAGTCCTGAGGACCGAAGTCACCATTAAGATCTGTTGTTCCCCTGATGTCAAAGTTGTTGCCGTAGTCACCGTGATGTAACGGTTCATTATCTGAGTCTGAGTCTAGTCCAGATTGTGGGGCAGTGAAAGATTTTGACAAGCCGGAGGACTTGGCTTTCGCAGAACCGGATACTGATATGCGTGATCGTGGTGAAGGAATGTCGTCAAAGTTAACTTCCGAACTTCGGGCGACCGGTCGCGAAGATCCACTATTATTTCTGAGAGTAGGTGAAGATGGAATCTGTGCGTTAGACAAATATCGCACTGGAGCTCAAGTACGATGAGGTTAGCATATCCGATGACCATGAGGTAAGAAGGTGCATACTATCATCTATATCCATGGACATCTCGCCATCTTCGTCGTCAACTTCTAACTGTTGCATCGCAGGCATTGACTTCCTCTTCCTCTTTGGTCTTGGTGGTGTTCGTTTGTCGGCCTGTTGTATAATTTGATCAAACGGCTCGAAACCGTCGGACATACGGCGAACATGAGCAACAGCAATTCCAGTTTTCTTGCCGACCTCTGGATTATCCCCTCTGTATGGAATATGAGCCTTCTGCATACCCCGTCGGGCAATGCCAATGCTACTCTTTCTTGCAGGAGGGGGCATTTCGAAGACAGGAAGAACAGTGAGCTTTGAGCTCAGACAATTGATAAACAACCGAGCCGCGATATTTGGCTTTGTCCCTGAATCCAAAGACAATGCGTCACGCGTTTCGCTCGCACGTTACATCTTGTGGTATGCGTAACGTTGCAGCAGCATCACTGCGTCGCTGGACCCACAGCTACACCCGATGTAATATACCCCGGAAAGGAGATAAAGGTTGGATGATTGTCATTGGTTTCGAACACCCACTCATGCCACCTTCAGTTGTGGTCGGCATGTCCGGCGGCGTCGACTCATCCGTAGCAGCCTGCCTTCTTGCAGAAAGAGTGTGTCGGGTTTTAATCATCTCTCTCCTTGTGTTCAATTCTCGGCAGGATTATGATCTTTCCGCAATTTTTATGAGAAACTGGGACACTCACGATGAGACAGGATCAGACCGAGGCAGTTGCGAGTGGGAGAAAGACTGGGAGGATGTTCAGAGGGTCTGTCGGCAGATGGACATCCCCTGTACAATGGTGAATCTGTCTTGAAGCTTGAAAGTTTGTGCTAAATTTATTTTCAGATTGACCTCACCAAAGAATTTTGGAATAATGTTTTTCAGCCTGCGTTACATCTCTGGGAAACAGGAGCTACCCCAAATCCTGATGTGTGGTGTAACAGGTCAGTTAATCAAATATGGCTTTTCACTATAACTGATTTTTTACAGGGAAATTAAATTTGGTGCTTTGCTGAACCGTCTTCCCTTGGCATCTTCGGGGGAGACATGGCTCGCAACAGGTCATTACGCTATCAAGACCTGGACAGACACTGCAGAGGGTCTAAATCGGCCGCAACTTCACTGCGCATCAAGTCGACATAAAGACCAGTCGTATTATCTCTCATCGATACCGGAATCAAGCTTGCGACGAGCCCTTTTCCCCTTAGGCTACCTGGATAAACGATCTGTTCGAGGTTTAGCAAAAGAATACCAATTACACAACGCAGAACGAAATGAGAGCATGGGAATATGCTTCGTTGGTGAAAAATCAAGATTCAGTCATTTCCTTGGTGAATTTTAATTTATATGTGTCGGCGTGTTTCCAACCTCCATCAGCTTCTTATTTGTCTTCTAGTCCAGGCCCAATAGTTGATAAAACTACAGGAATTGTTGTCGCGCAGCATAATGGGATATGGAACTTTACAGTCGGAGAAGGCGCACGTATACCAGGTGTACCGGAAAAAATGTTTGTCTCGGGGAAAAATTTCGCTACCAACACTATCCATGTCGTCCCTGGCACCGATAATCCCGTGTTGAATTGCATGGCTCTCCATATTCCCGAATTTCATTGGATATGGGAGGACTCCCCGCCCCCGGAACTTGATTCCTTGTCTGGTTTTCGTGCTAATGTTAAACATCGTTATCGTATGGAGCATGAAGCTTGTACAGTGCGCAGGCGCGTCAATCTCATTCTTATCGAGTATAACCCCACTGATGCCTTTGGGAAACAGACTTCCTGGCAGCGGTCATATCAAAATAGTTTTTGACAAACCCAACAAATCTGTCTCCCCAGGCCAGGTCGCTACCTTGTACAATGGCTCCTGGTGCTTAGGTTGCGGTATCATAGAACGGACATCGTAATATACATCTGTCGGTGATTTTTTGCTACTCCTTGTTTTACTTCCCACACGCTACAATACAATGATTTTGACCATCGTCCGACGTCAACGCAATCTAGGATTCCCATGTGTTCCTGGGAATGTGCTTCTCCGTTGAACCGTATTCGTTTCGTCCCGTGTACCTCTTTGTCCCTCCGGTCTATGGGCGATCCCCAACCAACCTTCCGAGTGAGTACTTTCGGTTTTTCTTGGTCATATTTTCTCATTTTACTCTTCCAGACCTCATGTGTTCCCCAGTACATACATTGCCCCTGGAGCTTCTCCTTATGATCTTTAAATTTGCATGCTTCACCAATAACGTCAGCGATACTCGCACCACTATCCGTCTCTCACACGTTTCGCGTTCGTGGCGTAGTATATGCCTTGCGTCGCCAGTACTTTGGTCTAGGATCGCGCATCACTCACCATTTGGATACCGCCACTGTTATATTGCACTCCAGAAAGTCATGACATACATCGTACGCTCAGGGAAGAGCCCTTTAGTCCTCGTTCTCGAGCTGTACTCAAAAGAGGATGAAGGTTTCCAGATTATCTGCGAACATTCCTCGCGATGGAAGTCTTTGTTCCTTCGGTGCGCACAGCCCCTTATGCCGTTTATAAGCTCGCGTCTGCGCAAGGCGCATGTTCCCCTTCTCGAATTCCTCTGTGTCGAGGAAGTCCCTACTGGTTCCAATAGGGAAGAAGACACTTCCGGACCACCGCCCGCTTCTACGGGTCAAGGTCCATTCAGCATTTTCTCTGGTGGTTCTCCGAGTTTACACTCTTTGGAACTTAGGAACGGAGCTGTATACTACATGCGCCCGGTCCATCTTGAAACGGTTACGACTTTGCATTTTGGTAGTGCATTTAACGATCTCGAACTTACGCCCTCGGAAATCCATGCGCTCCTGACCATTCCGAATCTCACCACCCTCACCATCCTCACCGAGTTCTGGGAACTTATACAGGATATTGCGAATATTTCTCCGTCCCGCATCGTCATGGCTAACCTCCGTTACCTCGGTATTCGCGGTCAATATGGGAGCGACTATGAAGTAATGCGGATCTTTGCTACAATCTCATGTCCCGCTGTCGAAGTGCTCACATTCCATAATATCTGGGGCACAAGTCCATATGATCCGCCTGTTGATATCGAAAGCCGCGAGCCCGAAATACTGACAAGGTTACATACCCTTCAATTAGTCGACAACTGCGATATTTCCACTGCCCTACACCCACTCCTCGTTCAGATGTGTCAGCAGATCCAAGAGATTATTTTTGACACTGGTGCATCTGATTTACCCGCTATCGCCAGTGTACTGTTGCCATTGACAGAAGATGGTAGCCTTCCAATACAACCACCTCTTGTGTTCCCTGAACTGCATACGATAGTACTCAGATCAGTGGACAAAACTGATGCTCAGAACCTAATAGTGCTGCTACCTGGGTTGGCAGAACAAGGGCATGGTATTCAACGAGCTGTCCTTGGTTCGGAGGTTGCTCATGTATGGATGAAGAGTGGGCATGGGGATTGGTTGAAGGAAAGGAAAGTAGATATCTACATAGAGGATAACATTGACCCAAGGGCACCGATGTGGAAAAGGTCGAAGAGGACACTAATTTGGCGACCGTACCACGAAAATGATGAAATATCACCAGAAGCCGACTGACACATACAGGACGGGAGGGAGGGTTTAACCCAATTCGGGATCACATAATAAGTAACATGACATACAAGGAGCATGTTACGATCGACAGCATAATGGGACATTTGAATAACATTTGAATCAGATCTGGATCAGTGGTGCAGACGGCGAAGGAACAGATCTCAATTCTGACATGAGCCTTCACCCCAAATACGTGTAGTAGCTTGGTATCACCCTCAACGCTTCTTCAACGTACCATAGCCTCTCTGTCTTCGCATTCTTTTTCTTTTTCTTGAAAGGATCTCGTGGCTCTAAGTCTTCAATACGAACCAATTGTATCCACGTGCACAAACATCCCATTCCAATGGAAAAGAGGTCGATATAGGCAGGGTCAATGATGACACTGATATCGTCTTTGTATGGATCAAATGGTGGCAAGGCACTGGACACATAGGCTGAAGCGGTCTTATCATCCTCCACATTCTCTGCCTTGACCATGCCACGAGATGACTCCAAGATCCTAGGCATAGAGAGGTGTGGTTCCTCCCCTTTGTTCCAATTCACCCATGGTTCGAAGACAATGATGCCGAATGTCTTCTTGAGAGCCCCTTCAACCGCATCGGGGCTCGGGCCTTTGGTGATGGGGAACTTGGTTATGTTCATCAAAGGAGGAATAACAGCTTTTATCCTGCGCACAGAAGACTCGACGATCCCAGTCGTATGTGTGAGTGGAAGCGCAGTAGGACCGAGAAAGGGAAAAAAACAGAGTGTTAGGAAGGTATCCCAATCATTCTCGCTATTCTCGGGATCCGACTTGTCATTAATGCTAGTAATAATAGGGGTTTCTGAACTGACTTCAACCTTTCCATCCTCGTTCACATTATCGGTTACCATTGTAGAGTTCAACGCCTCGCTATTTCCATTCCAGGCACTTGAATCCCAAGGATTTCTGCCAGTTCCACTGACCACAGTATCTGTTGCATCAGCTGAATCACCCCAGCCCGAAGCAGTCACCTCTGCGGTTGATTCAAAATTTATTTGTCCACCAATGTCTTCCACTGGTGAAACATCTCTGAAGACATACACTTCTGCCTTTGTTCCCCAGCCCGCTTTACACGCCCTATGGAAATCGTCTGGCCAGACTTTGGCAAGTTTTGACGTAAGCGGTAGTTCTTTCAACGCCAATTCAATTACCCGGCGTGTTGATTCGTGCTTGATCGCATTTTCCTCGCGTTTCGGGAGTACATGATTATCAACCAAAAAATTGAGGAAAAAGCGAATGAGGGTGGGCGCGCCAGTGAGGTTCGCGTCAGTCCTATCAGATATCCATCATTGTGAATCTCAGCTATGATACAACACATACCAGATAATACCGCGCTCCCGAGCATAAGATGAGAAAAAAACTTTGAGCAAAAGTGCAGGATCTCTGAGAAAGTCTTCGCCTCTGGTTTGAGCTTTCATGGAGGACCCCATTGAAGCAAGGGCTTTCGGATCTATGATCCCACCCTGTGGGTCGTCATCTTCATCCATATCCATGTCGGATTCCGAATCATCGTCGTTCCCTTTCTGGGTTGTAGGTTCTGCAGCTTTTGCAGCAGTATTTGGATCGGATGCCAAAGGAATACCAGTAAAGCGAAGGAACTGATGCGAGATGAACCAAGATAAGCGATAACCCACGCGGAAAAGATGGCACAGACCTCCCCCCAAATAAACAATGGGCCAGATTGTTTTTGTGCTAATGGCCACGGTCGAAGACTTTTAAAATCATACGCGCCTTGACAGAGTAATTCGTACGCAGAAGAAAGTCTAGAAATTGGTAAAATTCATGGTGATCATCAATAACAGCTCAGTTCACTTACGGATCGTAACTCTGGCGCAAACGATATGACGCTTCTCTCTCCTCCCAGTACTCTTCCCAATCTGCTGATGTTGGACCTGTACCAAGGCCTCCACCAGTCTTCCTCTTCCTCTTCTTCCCGGGACCACGATTACCATTGAATTTAACCCTTCGAGTTTCCGTCTTACACCAATCAGTTGAATGTAGGCTGGCTAACGCGACTGTTGGCAAGCCCAGAGCATCCATTTCCGTTTCATTGTCTTCACCTCCGGGTTGAATCCTAATACCTTTCTCTGTGAAGTTGTGAAATGAGACGATCTCAACACCTTGAGGAACATCTGGAAACGGAGGAAACCTAAGGAGGAATTCTGTGGTATTCCTTGCGGCTGTGGCAGCAGGTTGGGATAGACTCGAAGTCAGAGTAACAGGAAAAATGGGGACAGCAGTATCAGTGGCCATAATCAATCCGGCTTTATGGATACGAAGAGGGTAAACTTGGTCAATAGCGCTGTGAATACAATCGATCCAGATGCTGGATCGTGACCACTGATAGAAAGATAGTTTTCGCGCATTCAATCACCTCGGCAATTTCTCGGCAATTTCCTTACTTCTAGGTTTTAGCTATGGCTCTATAATATTCAACTTCTTATTTCTCTCTCTCTTTTTCATTCCTTGCCGCTCTCTACCGGAACAAGCATGACCCAGCATATATGGACCAGAATTTGTAGGACTGGACTTTTTAAAAATTCCAGTGATGTGGAGACCATTTTGGAATACTGCAAATTTTCATCTTTTAGATGCTCTTCTATGACTCCAGGATCTACTGGTGGCTTCTATGTTAGACACGAGCACCATAGCTGAAATTATAGCCTAGCTAAATATATGATGGCTTTGTATTATAGCAAAGACTGTCTAATAGAAAATAGAGTTACTACTCTAAATATCAGTAAAGAAGAAATCCTAACTTGTATGCTTTGCATTGTCAGAGATGTAACCACACTATTGATATATGTTACTGGACAGATAGTAGAATATTTCTTGATTTGAGATATAACAAGAAATAACAAGAAAGTGTGTAAATGCTGTTAGGACAAGTGTGAAAGAGAAGGTTTTGGAACTTTTAGAGAACCTAAGTATATTGCACTAACAACTAACAGTACTGACTATACAACTCACCTCCAGAGAAACCTTAGAGAACAGAATTATTAGAATGGAAAAACTCACAACAACATATAATCCTTACCCTTATTAGCCCTTGTCTTTGTTTTATGTAAGAGAACTAGCTCTCACACAAAAATTCCAGTATCTAAACACTACCAATACTTGTACTGAAACTCCATGGAGTTTCTGCTTCCCATTAGTCAGCAATTTTGGAAGGAACAGAGTGCACAGCAACATAGTACAGTGTGGACAACTGGCAATCACTTACCTATAGTATTACAACTTAAGCCAAAGAGTTAGGCAAAAGAGAAATCTTGTATAGTATTTATACAAGAAAACTCAATAGAGTTCATAGTATTATGTATCTACCTTATATATACAAGACTAATAGTCCATGCTATATAAATTCTAGCCTACCCTAAAGGTCATTTATATTTCATGCTATTAATATGTGATATAACATTATTCTTCTAAAACCTTCTATGTTCTTCCATATGTCACATGATTGTGTGACTGTGACTTGTAACTGTGACACATGTGACTTGATGTATGATATCTTTTGTTATAGTGTGTAATGGTTGTAATTGTCAGAGTTGAAGATGATAGACTTTATTTAATTCCTTTCCACTTTTTATTTTATTTTTATTTTTAATTTTTTAATTTTTCTATGCTTGGAGATCTAGGAGTAGGGTCTAGTGTGACATCACAGTCACATGGTTATGATAGAAGAATGTAAAAGGTTTTAGTATAGTGACATTATATAGCATGTTTAACATATGTTGATTTTAAGGCAAACACATGGTTGTTTAGGGCAGGCTACAGACCCTGAGCCAGTAGTATATAAGATAGACAATCTTGTACAGAGTTTTCTATCAAGTTCTCTTGTATTAACCCAATATAAGATTTATCCACTTGATTAGCTCTAAAGTCTTGAGTTTGTAACAGTAATAGTTATATATAATATTATACTAAACTCTAATCCTAAGTTCAAAAATAAAATAAAATGAGAAAGAAAAATAAAATAAACCAAGTCCAATGTTTGTAATTCTAATATGTAGTAAATACTATAGTAGAGAGCTGAAGAAGTATAAACAACAATAGAAGATAAGTGTTATAATCACACAATTAACAACCTCATGTTTTATAGAAGTTTGTTGTGGCAACCAACCACTAGTCAAAAGACCAATAACAACACAAGCAATAGATCTCAAGATGAATATCAAGTAGAGATCATAAGAGAACTCAACAAGAAGTTTCTGATGTATTTTTATACTATTTTCTATACTATTTATACAAAGTACTCATGGTTCATGCTAACAATAAATAGCCCTATTCTAATGTCCATGTGTAGCCCATGCTTCTACCATATATTAACCTTATGTTTTCTATAAAAATTCCATGTTATATATATATATACTCTGACATTATCCTTCTAGCCTCTTCTAGCCAACTCTTACCAAGTCTAGGCCTATGACCTCATATCATGTGATATGTCATGTGACTGCAGTCACATGTCTTCATTATCAAATAAAATAAAAATAAAAATCAAAGAAAAGAAATATTAAATTAAGAAAAAGCAAAGTAAAATATTAATGTCTAAGTATACCATAACAGAGTTTGTATTATGCTGGACATGTGCTAGAGTTGGTTTCATTGTATGACTTATTCTTTACTGTATCTTGCTTTAACTATATATATAATTAGTTAGTATCTCATAGGTGTTGTGGCAACTACTAGACACAATGTCTAACAGCAGCACTATAAGTAAATCTCTCAGTAGGAATATCTAGTGGGGAACATGAGTTGTGTATTCACAAGAGAACTCGACAGGGAACCACAACAGTATTCTACTGACTATTTATATAAAGTCCTCATGGTCCAT
>Ga0157366_1000600_pt1 | contig 15579 bp, 12 predicted proteins | sample AttbisABBM1_FD_113149 | JGI IMG/M metagenome (GOLD analysis project Ga0157366, IMG submission 113149) | Fungus gardens microbial communities from leaf cutter ant in Botucatu, State of São Paulo, Brazil - Atta bisphaerica ABBM1 | ecosystem: Host-associated > Fungi > Mycelium > Unclassified ...
GTACTAGAGAGAGGGGAAGATGACGATGAGTTTGGAGAGGGTGAAGGGACTGATTATAATCTGATCAAGAACTTTGTGGAGAGTTTCAAGAGCCAGGGTGGGTTCTAGGGACCAGTGAGTAATTTGGCAGGGAGGTTGCAGCGTGGGTATTCGTTTCCTAGAGATGAGCTGTAGTGTACTCGAATAATCATTTGGATTCTGTACAGCCCAATACTATTCTACTAGAATAGTCGCTGGTTTTTCGGGGTCATCAAAGCCATGACCGGGATGATCACTGATTACTTTTCGACAGAGCCGTTTTTGGAGGTTCATCCGCACCTAATCACGCCCAAACACCCGGTGCTCAAGCAAAACATTCAAAACATTCAACCACTACCACTGTCATGATTCACGCAGTCCTCATTTGTGAGCCCGCTTACCGTTGTCCTCGTTCATTCGCTTATCCTAACAGTCAATACCTCTGGTGTGGCACGTCTAACCAAATTCTATACACCTCTATATCAATCCGCACAAACTCTCATCCAGAAGATATTCTCACTTATCATCTCTCGACCTCCTACTTTATGCAATTTCCTGGACGCACCTGAGTTGGAGGCCTTTCTTGGACCTAAGAAGGCTGCTAATGTTGGGAAGAACGTGAACGAGTTTGGGAATGGGAGGGAGGAAGATGAAAAGTGGAGGGTTGTGTATAGGAACTATGCAACGCTGTATTTTGTTTTTGTGGTTGATGGCGCAGAGAGTGAATTAGGTATCCTGGACCTGATTCAGGTGGGTCTCTCTCTGCTGATGTGTACGTAGCTTTTGTTGGGTTGACTTGCTTGCTTAGGTGTTTGTCGAGTCTCTAGATAGAGCATTTGAGAATGTGTGTGAACTCGATCTCGTGTTCCATTTCGACGAGGTGAGTAAAGAGAAGTCTGGTCGGTCCGTTGTAATGGCTACACTCATGGTAACTAGGTACATCACATATTATCAGAAATAATACAAGGTGGATTAGTTCTGGAGACGAATATTGAAGAGATTGATGCTGCTGGTATGATGCATTTCTCTTTCATCCAGCTACTCGATCACTCACATTTGAATATGGTCAGCATCACTGGCTTCGAAACTCAGAAAAGAATCGTTTGTGTCGGCCAATCCGTTATCATCACTTGGAAGTGGTGGGACAAGAGGTAGTGGCAATCTAAGGACACCATTAGAGTGGTTTGCAGGTAAATTGGGAGCACGATAATGGTGCACATAAATTACAACCATCGGATAAACCGAAGGAAAAATCAAGATGGAGAGTTTCAAGAATCACTTGGGAGTGCAAACACTTGAGAGGGAGATGCGAAGTTATCATCCAGTTCAAGTCAGAACAGAGGGTGCCAGCGAGGTCCCTAATGGGCTTGAGAATGAAGACAGGTTTCAAGAAGGCAGAGACCACACATACGTTTCTTTTTCCTCTTGGTACCGAACGTTATACCTTTTGCCATTTCTACGTTAGTGGCTGTACTTGACGAACCTTTGATGGCTGTTTCCTGAGGACCAGATACAGGTGTCGTCGAAGAGCGCGATTGGATTGGAGCGGGTGTTTCTACTGCAGAGCCTGTATTTGCAGCTTCGGTAGTAATGGGGGTATAGGAGAGCTTAGAGTGGGCAGCAGTGGTCCGCATGGCATTCAATAAGAGTATGTTGTTCTGTTCGCGTTTGGGCAAACGTCTATCAGGGTCCGAGGTGGTGGTGAGAGTGTCGTTGTCTGGCACGGTGGCATCGGGGTCGTGCTTGCGGGGTTTGGAGGTGTCATCAGAAAGAGCAGGATCTGTAATAGGCCAAATGAAACCGGTCCTTGGGGTGTAATCAGGCCGGTGCTTGCGCAAGACGTCAAGGGAGGCTTGAAGGGAATAGACAGCTGTAAGCTGGCAGGAAACTGAGTTGGGAAGATCAGAATTTGGTGGGGTAGATGAGTTACCAGACGGTTTGAGAGAACGGAATAGACGTCGGGAGACTGGTAAATTCGATTGTGTACTATAAAATAGGCTGCGAGGGGTCGGACTGCAACCTGTGAGAATAAAAGCAAGAATGGAAGGCCATGACGTGCCTTCGTCAGGGGAAAGGCGTTCGCGTTTGTGGATGATGAAGAATCCAGGCGGCTGAGCGTGCACGAGTGCAAATTCAATGCCTGTGAACCGTCTGCTACAATGGATATACCGCTGCGGATGTCGTCCGGAACCTACCTCAGTTCTTCAGCCTCGTTGGCAATTGGGATGCCGGTATGTATGGTCTGCATACGCAGAACCTGGTTGTTGCTTTGCTTGTCGTAGAACATGGAGGTTGCAAAATAATCGAATACATTCTCGGCCGAGAGAGGGCCGTTGGCCTGTGCCTTGTGAGTACAAAGACAGTAAATCGAGAAATTACCGACCTGGATCCACTCGTGCCAGATAAAAAAGCGATGAGTGTAATCATCTGGAGGATGTAAGTCGTTGAGGTCCATATCGGAACATGCCGAAGTGCTTTTTTAATTTTTTAATTTTAAATTTATTATTTTTATTTTTAAAATCAACAATTTAAAAAAAAGAGGGCAGTCCGCGGTAGCTACTTCGTAACTACATACAGGTAGAAGCATGCAACATGAGAATGGGAAAAAGAAAAAGAAAACAAAAAAGAAAACAAAAAGGAAAAAGACAAAGAAAGAAGTCTAATGGCCGAAGTGCCGTCAGGGCAATCTTTTTTTTTTTGTATCAACAATTTATTATACGGGGCGCGATGGCAGCCCGTCGTAGCTACTTCGTAGCTACATACATAAGGACTAACTACATGAAAAGGAAAAGAGATGAAAAATAAAAGAGAAGAAGAAGAAAAACTAGCTAAATGTTAAGCGAAAGAAATCGCTTTACTATGTAATGCCTTCGTGAAACGAAAAAGCACTCGGATTGAACTCGAGAAAAGCTGTCAGATGACTGAGTGTGTCTCATAGCGGATTCCAATATTTGTTGAACCTCCTGCAATCGTGGAGGATGTGGCGTCTGGATTCGATTGGATATTCTCCACACGGACAATTAAAATCTTCTCTTGGAAAGAACCTTAGACGATATTCGCCTATTGGAGCGTGATTTAGAATGGCTCGGGCGGCTCTTGCACACAACGAATTAGGAATGTCCAAAGTGTTTGATCCATGGACTTCCTTTTTTGTATGAGGGTTCGATGCTGTGAAGATCGTCATCTAGAAGATCAAGAAGTTGTTTTCCTCTTAGGTCGGATGCTTGAAAGGTCATCTGCCAGTTTCTTATGATATTATCGCACTCTTCTTTATTATTACTGAAGTCCCACGACGTCTTGGATGGTGGAGATATGAAGATAAGATTGAATTTCTTCGTATCGTTATCGACCACTGCATGTAGGGACCACTTAGCATCACTAGGGCAGTCCTAGAATTCAATGACATTGGAAGATTGTTTATTGAAAAACGACCTCATCATTCATAGGTAATAGGTAATTTATTCCATTGTCACAATCTGAAGAGAGAACTAGTGAGGGAGCGCAATATCCAGAAATTGCAAAAACATAAAGGAAAGAAGAGAAGAGGCACAAGTCCATCCAATCCAACTGGTCAAAAATACAATCACGAAGGTAGGATGATAGTCATTGGACAGAGAAAACACAAGTCCAAAGAGAGAGAAAAGCATATCGCGATCATGATCGTCGCGGGGCCAGTGTTTGTCACAAGGCGGTACGAAACATGATACGGCGTACGTGCAGGACTGGCAGCATCTGCCGGACACAAAGGTACTATATATTATGTACGTCGTGAATGAATGTTCTTACAAACGAATACTGACAGTCCCAAAAAGAGGAAAGACGGAATGGAGGTATAATGCCTGTCAAGGGACATTGAGTCAGTCAGTAATCTAGAGCACTCCCTTGTTCTAATTAAAGGATAGATAGCAACAAGGAACATACCAAATAATTCCGAGAAAGACTGCGCAATTCAAAAAGAGTAATTCATCTACTTGACATTGTGGCAATCGCAAGGGTTGCTGCGGCCAATAGAACTCTTGCCGCAACCATTGCACCACACCCTATTTCCTCTTTCAACACCAATCAACCTCTTCGCGGGAGAAGCTGACAGGTGGACACCAATCTCGGTAGAGGGAGCATCACCCCGATGAATGCTCACGAGATGACGCCCTAAATCATGTTTGCGGCTAAAAGACCTCCCACATGTACGGTGAGGACAGACATGGGGCTTGAGGCGATTAGGATCGTGCGTCGCCTTGTGAGTCTTCAAATTGTAGGCACGAGCAAAAGCTGGTAGTATATCAGACAGTGGGCGGTGAAACAAGTGATGGATGGTAATCACCTCGAGGGCAGTGCGGACACTTATATTTTCTCTTTGGGTCCGCCTTCTGGTCGTCGACCAGAGCGCGTGCTTGCATCAATGGTTGCTGGATTTGATGCGGCACTTGAGTTTGAGATACACTAACAGGGGATACAGTGGAATGACCACCCATGGGACCGGTATTAAATGCGATTTGAGGGTATAACTCGGAAGTGATGGAGCTGCACCCAGGTGAGGCATAGTCAGGGTAACCGGTCCTATTGTAGGGCTTCACTGTAGATATGATAGGAGAGTTGTGTAGGGGCGTGGGAGGTAAGGTACCGAAAGATGTTGGATCATTGACGTTGATAGTGGACGACACAGTGTAATCCTCGACGCAAACACCTTGGAAATCCAATGCCATTGCTTCGAGTTCGTAGGCAGAGGAGTACGTGGAACCAGGGTAGGAATATGTGGAACCGGAGTTGGGAGAGGGGGGATTATAGGCACTCTCGGAGTGACTCGAAGAAGACTCATATGTCGAGTCTGTAAACGCGGAAAGAGGCCCGCATGAGGTCAGAGCAGGTCTGATGTAGGAATAATCATTCTGCTGAGCAAGAAGATGAAGATGTTCTGTTCCTTCGTATCCCTCCAGAGTTGAATCAATCTCGGATTCAAATTCACCCAAGTCCGGATGTGAAGGCAAGGCGTCAATGGCTTGGAATAGGAAATCGGGAGGGCATTGTTTCGAGTAGTCGACCGTGGGGTTGTACGAGTCGAAGCCTGCTGTAAACAGCGAGGAGTCCGACATTGCGTTACTGCGGAGAATGATAATGAAAGAAAAGAGAGTTGAGCTGAGATGGTGGGTAGAGAGAGAATGAGAATGCTGTTGCGAGTCAGCACCAAATTGGGCTCCCAATATAGGAGTATACTGCGGAGTTACGTAATCATCTTGATCCCACGGAGGTCTGTTGCCTCCGTTTTCTGAAGACAAATCCATGTTGCACTCTCACGTTGACACGCATTCTACCTGTGATCTGTCCACATGCATCCATGTCGAGGAGTACCGCTCGCTCGATCTGGTTACAGGCGCTCAGTATTCCAGGGGCCTGCAAAAATTTCGACCGTCGCACCGGACTTGTTCATATTTCCGATGCAATGAAAACTGAAAACTGGAGCGGCTTCTGTAATTCTTTTGAAACTCGAACAACTCGAGTACATCGCGAGTTGGACAGACAAAGCAATAAATGTATTTGTTTCAGGCTTCGGTCGATCGTATCATTGTCTCCGTTATCGGAGTTGGTGAGGATCCTGCGGGTCTTGACCATTGCTGAAACTGGTATACTCATTACGCTACGTTTCTGATCGGCGAGCAACGTGTTTAGTAGCTGGAAGATGGAAGCGACTCTGCTCTATTCAAGTCACTGACGTATGGGTGGCCCTGAGTTTCGACTCGGTGCCATGCGCTTTTTCCGGCTGTCTTGCCATGAGTGGTGTCCACCCAGCTGTTGAGTTCGAGAGCATCCAGAGACAAGAGGACGACGGCAGGTGTGCCATTCTTGAGTAGACACAACAAAGGGACTAGGTTCAAGTGTACACGTCTCTGAGAGATGAGGTTGCATTGAATCGTAGGACAGGAAAATGACTGCGACAGACTCAATTTCCAGGTTCTGCGAAGAAAGAGTCGGTCGATGATATACGCAGGTTACTCCCCGTCAGTTTTGCAAAATACCGTAATCCATGTCTGTGATTTCATACTGAGGGCCTGAGTATCCAGATTGTGATAGGTATTTTCATGGGCAGGTGTAGAGGTACAAATTCCCTAGTTCGAGTAAGGGGTAGTGCAATCTCACTGGAATAGCAGGAAGTGAAAGAATCCAAGACTGAATGAAGCTTTCCAGTTAAACACCGAACGGATTTTGGGAAAGCGCAGGTGTTGATGCCGCCGTTGCCAAAAAGTGAACAGACCAGATCTGCAGTGACGGTAGCTGAAGCATAGTCGAAGAGAATATCCGTATTCGGATGATGATGATATCCAGAAGCTTAGGTTTCCTGTAGATTAGATGAGCCATGTGAAGCATCTTCGTGAACGTCGTTACAAGCCACTAAAGTCAATGTATGACTTTATGGGCAATGTTCTGTTTGTCGCGTACGGGCCGGCCCTCAACATCATTATTCTGTCCCGATCGCGCACACATGAGTCTCTCCAAATTCCTTCCGTTTATCTCTCCTCATGTCTGGGTTTGACGCAAATCGCGTGTACAATGTATCAGTACACGATCTACCTCCCGCCACAACTCCTGATTCCAATTCGGAAACCGAAAAACTACTGCTCGAGTTTTTACAATCATTTCGTGTCGGAGGGGAGTTCATCTATAGGTTTACTCTTCATTTTCCCTGTGTTAGCAAAGTAATCATCTGACCCCACTCAGGGACAAGTTACGGGCGAATCTGCTACTGAAGCAGTATATTCTTGAAGTCGATCTCCGTCACATCGGATTATTCAATGAAGAATTAGCTTTTGCTATGCAGGACAGGCCTGCGGATGTTCTGCCTCTGGTATGCCTAAAATTGTATGACTTGGTAGAACTTCATCGTTATCTGTTAGTTTGAAAACGCTGCCACTCGAGCAGCCCGTCTAGTACTGTATCCTTTAGGTGGTTCTGAAGAAGGCGAAGAAAACATCACCTCTCTGTTACCCAAAATTCAAGTCACCCTCCAAACCGGACTCAACATGCTGCAATTCCGCGATTTGACAGCCAACACCATGAATAAACTCGTTCGTGTACCTGGTATCGTCATCTCGGCATCCGTCCTGTCATCTCGCGCAACCAAGCTCACCCTTCAGTGTTCCAACTGTCATTCCTACAAATTTATATATCCTCAGGGAGGACTAGGTGGTCTTGGATCTGGTTCTGAGCGTGGATTGCCTCGCAAATGCGACGCCAGTCCACCAGGAGGCGAAGCTAATTCCTGCCCGCTCGACCCATACATCATCATTCACCAGAAATCAACGTTCACAGATCAGCAAACACTCAAACTGCAAGAGGCTCCTGATATGGTTCCAGTAGGAGAATTACCTCGTCATATGCTATTGTCGACGGACAGGTATCTCACTGGAAGGATGGTACCCGGCTCAAGAGTCATCGTTACAGGCATCTATTCAACCTTCCAATCTGTGAAGAATGTACGTTGTTTCAAACTCTCCTCCAGGCAGTTCCCAGGTAAACTTGCATCAGAAAAACGCAGGGCCAGTTGCACTACGGCAGCCTTACCTGCGTGTAGTTCATCTGGAATTGGCATCAGCTGGAGGTGCTGCCGGGACGAATCCTTTTGGAGTTCAATTCACTCCAGAGGAGGAAGAAGATTTCGCCGAAATGGCTCGAAGTGACGGTTTCTATGAGCTGTTTGCCAAAAGTGTTGCACCAAGTATATATGGAAGTCTAGGTCTGCTGTCAGTAACCAATCTCTCTCTCCAGTCTTACAATGAAACCTAGACATAAAAAAAGCCATCACTTGCTTGCTATTTGGTGGGTCGAAAAAGGTTCTGCCTGATGGAATGAGACTCCGAGGAGATATCAATGTTCTGCTGCTGGGTGATCCTGGTACCGCAAAATCTCAACTTCTCAAATTCGTAGAGAAGGTCTGCTATCATGTCTTCGTATTGTACCTGTTCTCAAGATCAGATAAAGGTCGCGCCCATTGCGGTCTATACATCAGGCAAAGGCTCCAGTGCTGCTGGTTTGACGGCCTCAGTCCAGCGTGATGCAGTCTCGGTAAGGATTTATCTGCGATTTCATGGCGTATGTTCTCATTTTTATGGATAGCGGGAGTTTTATCTCGAAGGCGGAGCAATGGTGCTGGCTGATACTGGTGTGGTATGTATTGACGAGTTTGACAAGATGAGAGATGAAGATCGAGTGGCCATTCACGAAGCTATGGAACAGCAAACAATTTCGATTGCTAAAGCTGGTATCACGACGGTACTCAACTCTCGGACAAGTGTCCTTGCTGCAGCAAACCCTGTGTTCGGCCGTTACGATGAAGGACGCAGTCCTGGCGAGGTAAATCTTCAAAAGTAATTTTATGTTTGTTTCCTGAACCAGAACGAAGAATATCGATTTTCAAACAACTATTTTGTCCCGATTTGACATGATTTTTATCGTCAAAGATGAACATAATGAGCAACGAGACAAGGTATTTCATTGAATTAAACCTACCCAGCCTATCATTGATTTGTTCAGTAGCTTATAGCAAAACATGTTATGAACATCCACATGAATAGACAGAACCAGGAGGATGGCAGCGCACAGACTGAAGGCGAGATTCCGTTGGAGAAGATGAAAAAATACATTGCATATTGCAAGAGGTAACTGTTGTTCTTGATCGGTCGTTTCTTGTCCTGACAGGATTGATTAGTAAATGTGCACCTCGACTCTCCGCAGAGGCTCAAGAAATGCTCAGTAGTCATTTCGTCAGTCTCAGAAAGCAAGTGCAACAAGTTGAGCAAGACAACAACGAACGAAGCTCTATCCCGATAACCGTTCGGTGAACTTGCTCAACCTTCTAAACATTAGCGTACTCATCAAAGCTGCAGTCAACTGGAGGCCATTATCCGCATATCAGAATCACTAGCAAAACTGACGCTGTCATCCACAGTCAAAAATCACCACGTTGAAGAGGCAATACGGCTGTTCAGATTCTCGACTATGGATGCCGTCATAGCTGGCTCCGCTGATGGACTTTCTAGAGGAGAACTCAATGAAGAAACGAGCCGTATTGAACGCGATATTCGCCGGCGATTGCCTCTGGGTTGGACTACGACCTACGCTACCCTCAGTAAGGAATTTGTCACGCAACAAGGATATTCAAGCCACGCGCTGGAGAGGACCCTATACATCTTAGAGAAAAGGGAAGTCATTAGGTTCTCTGGACAGAAGAAAGTCATACATCGGTGTGTTGTCCACGCAGCCCGGGCCGGTCCGAATTTTGACTGACTTTTCTTCAGAATTGGTGTCTAATCGGTGTGAATCTTACATACATCTTGCTGAGTTTGATATATATAATGTCCATGTGTACTAGTAGTGTGTACCAGTAGGATCACCCGGTACCAATAGATCGTCTCTGCTAATTGAACCCTAGTTTTCTGGTGAAGCAACAGCAGGTTTACTGTGCGAGAAAATAGTTATGTGTGGAGCGGCATGCGAGGTGCTGGTGTTTCGAGCTAAGAGAAGGTATAATGGACACGGGTGTCTAAATCATCGTCAGATAAACTCGATTCCTTTTCCGATGAACCAATCGCCCGACAAATAATGTAACACTAATGATGACTGTTGGGATAACAAAAATATTTGTCCTACGAGTATGATTCAGCTTCGGAAGACAAGCTCATGAATTCGGGTGCGATTCATTTCGTGGAAGAAGCAATGCAGTACCGGTGAGGCGTTTCATACAATATACTCCATGACATCACATTTCCGCATGTACCTGCTCAGCTTAATGCCGTTCAGGTCCACCACTGCCTTGTCTACCCGGCGCATTTCTTCTTCGTAGGCTTCGATCATCTCGAGGAGCTGTCAATGCAAGGTGCTTGTCAACCAGCTGAAACAAATAGCAAAATCGTGGGGATCAGCCCTCTTCGCAGTTACGGAACCAAATATCTGAATAGAGAAGACTCACATCATTGAGGATGTTGGAGGACTTGGTAAGCGAGGAGAGGAAAGCCGTGAGCTGGACGTCTTCATATTCCTGGCATCAGATGCATTTAGCACACACAATATATACATTGCTACAGCTACTCACGGTGTTGAACTCACGGCGGAAAGCTTTGCTCTCTGTGACAGGTAAAGAGGCTATCAGGGCTGCTAAAGAACGAAGGATCGCATCATCTTTTGGAGCTTGGCCTGAAGACCCTCGAATCAATCCAAGTGTAATTGGACAACACTCCGTGAGTTGCTACGCACCTGAGATTACGTCCTCCACGTACTTGACAAGAACAAGGATACGCTCGTGCAACATTTTGACAGCGGACCTTTGAGTCTGGAGGTGAGAATCCACTGAGACAGTATCAACCACATATCAGATCATCAAATTTAAGGACTCTCACAACTTGTGCCACTTCCGCCACCTCTAGCTGTCCAATCTACAGCAATCCGTTCAGCTTCGCCCGTCTCGACCTTGTAAGGCACTTCGATAAATACTGATCTTGATACTCTTTCCTTAATCTCAATTGAAGGTTCGTAAGCCTTGAAAGGAAGTGTCTGGGCATTTATGTCTGCACTGGAGACAAAAGTGAGTATAGGCTGGAGAAGTAATAGCAATGGTGAAGGGCAATATTTGGTGAACTAAATATCAAAGAAGGGGACAGTGAGCTGATTATTGTCCAGATGCTACAGCTTTCCAATGCACACCTGCTCATGCAGTGAAATATGTTTGGACGTCGGTCGCAACGCGATTGTATACCAACCGATGAACTCTAGAGAAGGAAACACCTGTTTATCTAGAATTTTAGCAGTCAGCTGTCGGAATTGAAGTGGCAGCTGGCATAGATACGTACACTGATCTCGCCGAGATACGAGAAAACTGTGGTCAACGGACTCTCCGTTGTTCTCCACTGCTAGTTCGAAGGTATTCACAATCTCTACTTCACGACCGTTCTGCGTTCCAAGGAGAGCACCAAGCACTGTGCATTGACTCTGCTGAGCTCGAAATGGAAAAAAAGATGTACAGTGTAGATACCGAAGGGGTCCTGAGTATTGGTCTGTAGCCTCCTGCGCGTGAGGTGCTCCGAGATATTCAAAATAGGCAGGGGATGCCTACATCACATGGGGGTTAAATGAATAGTTGTAACGGTAAGCAAACATATAGATCCTCACAGTGACACAGAAAGTCCGGAAGTTGTGAGAGGAAAGACCACAGGTGTATCGTCAACTTCCATCGTAGAAGGCGGTGGTTAGAACGGTGAAGCTAATGGTTTAGGTCATACATATACAAATCACATATCATTTTGTTTACAATCAATCCTTCAAATAGTTCTTCAGACAATGCTGCACCCGAGCTAGAACTAAATGCGACTACTTATCACAGAGGACATACGACAACATTCGACGCCCATCTGAACGTGAACGGAACATCTCTTTCATGCATCGTACCTGTCCAGAGAATCGAATGTAACTCGTTTCGAGAGTGAATATACAAATACGGTGGATTAGATGAAAGTAAAATGTGCGTCGATAGATGTCTACCTAAAACCACCACTACCTGTCCTCGCCTGCCATGCGTGATACGACTACCTGATAGTCCCGAGGATGATATAACCTGAGTTGAGGGAGAAGTATTCCCTCGTTCATGACGCAGAATTTATGTTGGAGAGAAAATATAAAGCCGGATCGAAATATTGAGGATGGAAGACATATCGGTAAAGCTGACGATGCATGGATCAAGGATAGAAAGAGATTGAAAATGATAAACAGGTATCATAACTTCGATAGCCTGCGCTTTGTATCTTCGATAATACTACCTAGAATACTAGCTCTTAAACTTCGTGGCTTCGTCGAATCGTAATCGTTAATTACTATGCACTTGCCCCTTCTTGACTCTCCCCGTGGCTGCATATGACTGATGCTGGGCCAACTGGAGGAGCCGGACTTGGATTCTCTGTTCACTTCGAGATTTGCTGAAGCAAAATGCTTCATCCTCTTGTCTTGATTGCTGTCTAAGCGTCCATTAAGTTTGCGCTCCTATGCTTTCGAAAGCAAGAATGGTGACTGACCAATATCACCAGAGCATTTGAAATTGCCAACCATAGCTTTCGAAACCGAAGGTCTCTTGACTCCTGAAGAAGGTTTCGACCAGAAGCTCCTCTTGATAAGCTCCTCATTTCGAGATAAATATGTCGGATGGGCAGAGTCGGGCTTAGATAATTCTGGGTTCTGCAGTGATTCTGAAAATGAGAAAGTGTTGATAGGTGAGCCCTCAGCCGCTGCGCCTGTTGATGTAACAACATTGGAGGTCGAAGAGGACGTAAAAGGACGATCGTCTTGCTGTGGACCAGAGCTTTCATCATCATCATAGACGCAAATCAACTCTCGCTCTGGTGTCATCATAAGAAGATCATCCACCTGTCGGCGTCGGAAAAGGGCAAGAGAATGGGTTGTCAAGGCAAAGTCCCACGAATCAACGGTAGCAATCGTGGGTGGGTGTCGTAAGGCGCGACGCTGCTGGCGTTGAGTTAAAGGAGGAAGGTCTTCTAGAAGAGTGTTAGTTGTATCTCAAGAGAGTAGTACACAGCTGCCTCACTGAGGATTGTATTGATCAAATAACCTTTCTTCTTCGCGCCTCTGAAGAATGGGGTTCGAAGTAGCTGTTCAGCACTGGGGCTGTATACAACTCACAACTCAGGTCATGTTTTCAAGAAAATAAGTAGAAGCACACCGTTTGGACGGATCCTTCGCAAGGCAGCTGTCAATCATATCCTTGAAATTCTTAGAATAATTGTGCACCCCACACTCTCTATCGAGTGTAGGAGGAGTTTCATTAATACTGATACAAGCAGATAAACGATCTCGTCTGATACACAAATGCCTGACTCACATTCTCAAAAGCACATCTTTGGAGGGTTCTCTTGACCGAGGTGGTCGCCCCTGACTCAACTCGAGTGCAGTTATACCGAAGCTCCAGATATCAGCTGCAGAGTCATACTGTTTACCCGCGATTAGCTCCGGCGCCATCCAACAAGGCTGGATAGGCCATCAGGACCTATTTTCCCCGAGAACTAAGGAAGTACATACAGTGCCAACGAACGACTTCCGTTTGTTGAGCGCTGGCTTTGACTGGAAGGCAACAGAACATCGAGGTATGGCGGACCTTTCTGACGACGCGACATGGTGCGATGAGTCCTCACTCAAATCAGCAGCGACCCCCAGGTCGCCGAGTAACACAGTGCCATCGTCGTCAATGAGCAGATTGGCAGCTTTGACATCGCGATGGATAAATCCATTGATATGAAGATAACTACCGACAGAAGTGTTAACAATCTCACTCTCCCCACAAAGACAACCTGAGATGCCTACTTCAGACCTTGAAGTGCCTGTCGTAAAATACAGCGGATAACTTCCTCTTCCATTCCTCCTGGCCAACCAAATTGCATTACGTCCGCGGCGCTCCCTTTATTCATTAATCGCAAAGCAATGTAAATCTTATGTCCATCGATCCAGGAACCTCGTACCCGAAGTACATTTGGATGTTTCGAGAGTGACATCAGATTTGTCTCTCGTTGCAAGAGTTGCAAGGACCGTGGAGAGAGAGAATCAAGGTCGAGGACCTTGAGCGCGCAAGGCATAGGGATAGACAAGTTATGTGGGTCCTCAGGGGAAGGACTTGGGTGATACATGGCGGCATAGACAGTAGAAGAAGCTCCAAAGCCTATGGGCTCTCCTATTGTGTAGTCGGATGAGCGATCACTAGGTATACCTTCTCGATGATTGTCTAGGATATACTATGTTTACTTACCTGAACAAGATCCATTCATCTTCAACTGCTCCAATGAACTTATCAGGAACTCGAGCCGAAATCATTCGAGCCTATCTTCTATGATAATAAGTGTGATCGTAGGAAGGGGGAGGTTGGAAGTGTAGTATAGCAGAGTAGAGTGTGCTAAGACGCGGTTGAATATATATAGACAGACAGCCCGATGACTAATTGTGTATCCCAGCCCAATGCACTATGTTACTGATCTGGCTATCTGCTATCCACCATAGATGAACAAGTGCCTTGGAAACTCCCTCTGGTGATTAACTATTCATTAAGGTAAAAGTGTTTTCATGAAACCTCAAGTTCAGTATTAAATAGCTACTGAGACTGAGACTGAGATATTCTTAGAATAGAATAGCTACACATATCTTTTAAAAGACTATAACTATGGTCATATCTTCATGACATCACTGTATAACTTTCCAAGAATGTGAATTGTAGACATTCTAGGTATTACAACCTTGAGCCTGGTTTAGGTTGCAACTAAGATCAAAATTTGAGTAAAGATAAAAGAGACAACCAATTAGTAAAGCATAAAAATACAAGTATCTACAACTATAAATTTGGCAATCATAAGGAGAATATGGGGCATTTTTGGATAAGGAGTTAGCAAGGAAGCAATGAGTATAGTGTAGACTAATACAATATAAAAACAAAATGACAATCATCTATAAAATTGTAAATTATCTCTGGATTGTCTCTATAGTATTTCCTTAGTTATCTCCTGCTCTAATATTTCCTTAGCTACAGTTTTGACCCCAGTACTTAGTATTTAAGGCTAAGTAGATATTCTGTATTTTTCTCAGTTTGATAATTAAACCCAAGTAACTTACTTTCTCTTGTGCTTTCTCAAACTCTGACTTTGTCTAAAATTATGATTATGTGAAAAGTGGTTAGCACAATATATAAGTTGAGTTGAGGCCAAGATTGTCATTCATAATTTAGTTGCAACTTTATAAATAAGCACTACACTGTTATGGAAACTACAAGTTGAGATGACTCAAGGCTGAAACTCAAACAGTAAAAAGTAACTCTAGTAAAGATCACAAGAGGAACTCAGCAAAGAGTTTTCAGTTTATTGATACAGTATTTATACAAGTACAAGATGGTCCATGCTAACAATAACTCTACCCTGATGTCTATAAGTCTGTTAGGATGACTGAAGTCCATGAAGTTACATGGGGTTTATGCTCCAAGAGAATCTAAGCTTTATTGATGAGACATTCTAAAGACACAACTCATATTCAGGAAAACATAAGAGAACAGAGTAAGGTTTCTAAAGGCAATAAACATTCTATATACATATGCTTGTTGGAAGAACAGAATGTACAGTAGCATAGTGCAGTGTGAATAACTGACAACTACTTACCAATAGTAAGATTCTGAGTGGAGGGCTTATAGAATATGAATGATATCAAAACAAGTAGTGTAACTTAAACTGATTAGCAACAGTATATTTACTTACATGATATATATTACTAATGTAATACTATATAAAAGAGCAATATGTGCAAGTAGCATGTAGGCTGTGCTAATACATATATCATATATTATGCTTCACTATAAATCCTTTCTATTGTACCAAATACTTTATAGCTTCTTTTATTTCATTTAATATTTTTTCTATTTCCCAATATTTTTTCTATTTCCCACTCTTTAACTCTAACTCTATTAGTTTCACTTCTTTTACTTTTTACCCCTTTATTTGTTCTCTGAGTAAAAACTACTTCATTAATGATATATGTCAAGAA
>Ga0157366_1000601_pt1 | contig 15537 bp, 16 predicted proteins | sample AttbisABBM1_FD_113149 | JGI IMG/M metagenome (GOLD analysis project Ga0157366, IMG submission 113149) | Fungus gardens microbial communities from leaf cutter ant in Botucatu, State of São Paulo, Brazil - Atta bisphaerica ABBM1 | ecosystem: Host-associated > Fungi > Mycelium > Unclassified ...
AAAAAAAGAGTATATCATGACAAACATGTATTTACTATATGTTTTTGATATTATTATTCCAGCAACATTTTTATTCTTCTATATTTAGCTGGCATTATATATATACTTCATACTATACTCATGATAGTTGCTTATTTATTACTCTAATTTTATCACAAATTACTTAAATAGCATTTACTACTTGTTTCTTATTAGCTTTTTGCTTTTTGTTATACAAACTTGATCTAATGTTTAGTTTATAGTTAGATAGGTTAGATAGGTTAGACAGGTTGCCCAATTCAGTAGCAATTTCAGAATTCCTTATCTTCAGGTTGCTAAACTCAAACTGGGCCTAGAATTTAGATAGCAGATACTCTGTTAGAAGTTTTATATTTGAAATTGTTAGAAAATCTATGTTCCAGTCATTAAAAAGGTAGCCTACTATGACTATATCATCAGTAGAGGCTGAGTATATGGCTTCAAAGAAGCTATTCTCCTAGAGGAGCTGAACTATCCTCAAGTTACTACTATTATCTTGTTATGACTCAAGTCCTTAAGCAAAGACAAAATACAACTTTTGTATTAGGTAACACAAAAGAACTCAATAAAGTTCCAAGTACAAAATAGTCTACCTTATATACTACAAACCATGGTTTGTATACATACTATAACTAACCTACCCTAAAGTATATATACTTTCCATAAGGCTAATATGTTATTACTATACTATATAATATCATTTGTCTTAGAATCTTCTACATCCTTCTCTGCATCACATGATCATGTGACCTAAGTCCATTGTTCACAACACTGACACTATTATTCATGCAGATAATCAAGATTGCATTGTTTTTGCTCACAATCTAGTTAATCATTCTTATGTCAAACACATTTATAAAACATTATTTTATTTATAAATGAGTAGAGCATAGATGAACTCAAGTATATTTCAATGAAGAAGATGCTAGCAAATATCTTTGCAAAACAGATTTCATGAGAGATTCAGACAGTGTTTGTCAAGATTGCAGAAAGTGGACTTAGCTTTTTCTTATTTTCTTATTCTTATTTCCTTTTTGATTTATTTTTATTTTTTCTGTTTTTAGAACTTAGGGTTAGGGTTAGTGATGACATCACTCAGTCACATCAGATGATATAGTAACAGTGATAGTCACAAGTCACATGATGTATGAAAGAACATAGAAGGTTCTAGAAGAAGTGACATCATACAATATGTACACTGCATGTTGACCTCATGTCTTACACATGGTACTTTAGGGTAGGATGCACAGTAGCTAGCACGGACTATGTGGATAGGTATATAAGGTAGACTACTTTGTAAAAGAGCTCTCTATTGAGTTCTCTTGTGTTAACCCAAGACAAGGTTCTTCTTATTGACCTACTCTAAGGTCTTTGAGTTGTAACAGTGTTTTGATATCTCACTGAGTGTGTCATGAAGTACAATTTTGATATCAGTTCTGTCTCTTATCTTAGGAGTTGTATGTCCAATGATGTGATGTTTCTCCTATCTAAGAAGCTATATAATGTAATTCCTGATTGTAGGGAACACACTTCTTTGTGTTGTGAACTCCAGCCTTTTGTGCACTCATTCTGACTACTGCATCTCTTATTGATCTTGGAATTATACTTTTTTCTCATCAGTATTGTCCACTGAATGTGTTCTTTGAATATCAAGAGATAGTGAACAACTTTTCTAAATTATATCTGGCTTACAAGCCAATTGCAATTGACTATCAAGCTTATTCTTATTCTCTAAATTCATGTGGCTGACAAGTAAATGGCTAACCCAACCACAAGTGTATGTCCCTTGTGGCTGAACAATTTTGCCTGGGCTTCATATCAACTTGTTCTTCCTTGTTTCTCATTTGGTATTTGTGGGCATTCTTATGGCATGTCCAGGATGTAACAATCTATGGTGACAAGCGACGTTATAACCACATTCTGACAATCCGACTACATCGAACGTCCTACATCTACAATTGTACACTCAATCCATCATGTGCAGACGGTGTTGGTGGGAAGCATGGCTGGAAATTACGTCAAGTCAGAGGAGAGGGTTGTACCGGACATTACGTCACGAACTTTGACCGAAGTAAATTATATGGGGCGGATTGATCCCGGTAGAAGCTATCAGGGAGTTTTAGTGCAATGGACAGCGGAGGTCTGAGGATACTTACGTATACTGCTACTGCAGAGGGTGTCTTCCCTTCCTTGGCACCGTCGGATGGTTAATCGAGAAGCTACCGAGATAAATGGATGGTTTCATCCTTGGAAAAATACTGCATATATCTTACGAGGGTCTACATAGTTCCAGTATTCAGAAGCACTGAGGCACAACGAAGCGTTGAGCATCCCGATGGACCGTAAGATGAGACCTACTAATGTTGATAACCTAAAAAATTTGGTGGGAGGGTAACAACACCGTCTGGTGCACAGTTAGGTACCAGCTGACTATGGGGGACGAGGAATACAAACCCCAAGTGTGAACAGCTAAGGTAAATTTAAGCATGAAGCAACCGTTAGGTGGAACTATGTACGCACCCCGGAATATGTTATCAACTCCGATCAATCGCTCGACATAATCTGCAAAAGAAGGATTTCCAACCCTGGGCTGCCCTGGGATGCCTATTAATAACATGCTTTACACATGACAGCAGAAACACCCACCGAATGTGAAGAGTTTGATGGAAACATGAGGGTGCGCAGATTTAATTGAAATAGCTCCCAGAGCAGCAATTGCACCCCCGAGGGAATGTCCCGTGACAATAATCCTGTAAGAAGGGTGTACTGCTAATTGATCTTGCACTATGTGTAGAACATCCAAGGCCACAGCGTTGTAGGCGTCCAGGAATCCAAGATGAACTTTTGCGTTGCCCATGCCAACGAGTCCAGTGGAACGAAGAGGAACAAGGATGAACAGAATATCTACGATGAAAACTGGTCAGAACGACGGTCAATCGGCATTTGATCATTAGACTCACCCGTGATGGCGTCAGTTAGTTCACTTGTGCCCCTAAACGCAACGACAATCTCTTTTCGCTTGTCGTCTCGAACAATCATCCCATCTGTGCCTGTCACTTTGTCTCTGACCTAGAACATAAACTGTTAGAGCAGTCATGTACGTGAGAGGTGATCGAAATACACACTCGCTTAACCAGGATATTCCCCATTGGCCTGGGGCATACTGAGCTATAAGATACCGCACAGTATTTCGCGTAAAATGCAAGGTCATTGTACACCACTTCGCTGATACCAACACCTTGGATCGGTATGGGGATAACCCCGTGCTCGGTGCTTTGGGAAGCCGTCACTCGCTCGCAAAAGACCAAGATAGTTATCCCGACACTGAGTAGAGCTCGGAAAGTAGACTTCATAAGAGCAGAGGATGCCAGAGCCTTGGTTCCATCGCCGAGCTTTATAGTAAACATTCGTGGGCCCGCAAGATCTTGGATCTAGAGACCATACTTGGCTGTCATTAGGGTAGCTTCCCAGTAACGTGAAATGAGATGCGTGACACCAGATGAGGAATGGATGCGGGTCGAGTTTATCTTGAAGTCGTATAGGGAAGGGGAAACTCAAGTAAGATGACACTTGGGAAAGGAAGATATCGGCATTGCGACGTAATTGAGCGTCTTGGAATTTGGAGGCAATCACATCGAAGCAGAAATCGGGTTCTGCAAAAGCTTAGGTCTTGAAAAACGCACGTAAGAGGCGACACTTGATCATGACTATAAAAGCTCCGAATGACATCGACCACGCAAGGGAAGCACGTGGAGAAAGAGGAGACTATACACCGTCTGAACTTATGCTACTGGCGCAAAATTCGGTGTGGATTTGGAATGATTTTAGCACTTGAACCTCGCCAAGATAGATAGAATATTGCTTTAAGAGTGTCAACGCCGACACGCTGTCCCCAATGTCACTCGGCTTGGAGGTGAGCAGAAGTAGTAAATCCCGGTAAGTAGAATATTCCCGGCCTCGAACCGTCTGGAATGGGATTTTATTCAGTCTCCAATGTTGCAGTCTTCCTTGACTATCGTACCCAATAGCCTGCAACGAGTCCAACTAGATTCTACATTACCTCTCTAATCAAGTGCCGTCTGGACACCACGAGGTATCATTGCTTCTGCTTAGCGGTCACGCAAACACATCGCGGTTCAACGATGTGATGTTTATTTCATCCTACTTCCATCCAGATAACCAAGGCGATCCGTTCCTATTGCTGCCTGATTCAATCTAATCCTCCATAGTACTCAAATTTTCGATGGATGTCGCACTCTCACTTGTGACTGGACTCGGACTCCGAGCTTACTTGCTCCGCTTTGCATCTCCGGCATCATCCATCTCTCTAATCATTCTGGGACTTTGGGAGGGCATCTTCGTTCATCAGCTTTCTTTTCATTCTCCTCCCTTCGTTTCCTCCACCCCTCTCGACCACTACCTAGCACTTGGGCTGAGAGTCTTGGTAGACTTCTTTATTGCGGGGGACTGGTCTAGGGTCAAAATGGTTGCCCTCTGGGCAGCCATCGGGACCAGCATTTCAGAGTCACTGTTCCCCGGTTTTCCTAGCACCTTCGATACTAGTGTGAAGGTGTCTCCAAGTAGCCGAACTCGGCGTCAACGCCCCAGGTCTGGCTCCTCCCATGTCCCCTCCCACATGCGGACTTATCAGGAGCCAGAAGGGTCACTTCCTCTTGCATCTTGCCTCCCGACAAGTACACCAGTCAAACCAACTATACAAGTCGATACTGATGCCACTCGACCTAATGATCAAGCTTTTGTATCGCCTCATCTTCCGCTTCCAACTCCGCCGAGCTTCTTCTTACATGCTGAATCGGAAGATTCACCCACCTCCCCGCTGAAACTCACTACCACTACGGTTTCCTCTCAGGTTCCGACACGTCCAACCTCAGCCACTGCATTCTATGAAGTAGGAAAGTCGAGCCCACCTGCACCTACCAGCAGAAGTTGTACTGGTCCTTCGCGACCTTCGCTGCTGCCACCCACCCCTCCTGATAGTACACTTCGTGAACGAACGCTGGACTCTCGAGTTGACCGTCTTTCGACTATTGATGAAATTACGTCGCGTTCTGAGCATGTTAATGAAGACATTGAACTAAATCCACCAGAGAGAGAGGCAAGTTCTATTCTCGTATTGCGCGGTGGGCAGGAACCCTTGCCTGTACCAAACCCTACGAGCCACTATGTCCGCGCAGAAGACGGCATGCCGATAATTTCTACGACTCCTTCTACGGCAATTCCACTCCCTGCTTTTCTTGGGTCATCAAGACCATCTAGTGACAATAATTACGAACTAAGAACTCCCGGCGGAGTTGTACACGAAGTTGGTGGCTCAGACCCTGATGAACTGAATACAACTCCTGCTCCACAACCTTGTATGTCTCGAAGTTCTTCGATTCCTGGAGGAGTCAGTGATTCCTGCCAGCAAATGACTGTACTTTCACCCCTGATGTTGGATTCTGTACCCATTGCATCTGATCAGGAAGCCATTTCTGTCCCTAGAACGACACTTTCAAGCTATGCAATTCTTCAGCCACCTGTAGCCCCTACCCCTCTTGGTTCCCTCTTGGACACGTTATCGGGCTCCGTTCCACGTGAAGTCAACGACAAGTCTGAAGATGTGAGGTCACCTTCTGATGCTTCTGATGCTGAGAGTGTGCTCTCGACGCGTATTCCTGTGCGATTATTAGAACATGCAGAAGACATTAGAAAAGAGGCCATCGAAGAAGGAAAGGAGTTGGAAAGATTGAAAGGGGAGTTGCGCAAGGCACGATCTGAGCATAGACCCAGAGATGTTCTATTTTTGAAAGGCGATATCAAGGATGCTGAAGAACGAATAAGCAAGTTGCATGCGAAAGCCGCGAGGCGATTCTTCGCTGGTAATAACAATAACGTGATTGATGGATCGATGTTACTAATAACTGATTGACCCTTTTCTCATCCTAGGGCATAATACTCTCCAAAAACCAGGTACAATCGACGTTCATGGCTTAAAACCTGAAGAGGCCCTTCTGAAAACTGAACAAGCATTTCGAGAACTACTCAAGAATGGTCAGTCAACGTTAAGGGTTATCGTTGGCAAAGGCCTCCACTCTAAAAACAAGGTTCCTGTTATCAAGAATCATATAATTGAGATGATGCGGAGGTACGTCCTTGATCGTCTTCACACTAGGCTCGTCATTAATCATAACAGCCAACATATCCCTTGCTCAGTAGACCCGTACAATACCGGAATTTTGATTCTTAAATTCGATTCTGACATGGTCTCCAGCAATTACTGACCTTATCTTGGTTGATATCTTATGAACTCGTCTCTTGAACGTTCTCGAGTATGATAGGTTCTCTCTTGAGATAAGGCTTTTTGCTTTCCTCTCCACTGATGTATCTCTTATCGGAGATCTTCAGCGTTGGGAGTAGACCATGTCACACACTTCCACCACTAGCGACATTGACGACATCTGTTTAAAATCAGTAACATTCATGGTCGATCTAACTCTTGCTTTCTTTAGCCTACGGTGCGATTTCTGATGGCTGTTACCTACTGAATGTATTTCTCCGAGATTACCGACCATTTGATCATGACAATTTTAAATATGACCGATTCTAAATCTGAGGTCCCAAGAAAACCACCAGACATTTTGAGTCCCCACACCCACCGCATATGAGGTACTCAGTATATCATTTCTGGCTGCTATTGAGAGTCCAAACATGCTAATCTTTTGCTGCAACCCAACTTAAAAAAGCCTCTGATGCCGCAAATTTCGAGCTCTCAAGTACTGATCTAAGCGGCATTGATATAGAAGAAGCATGACTGTATGATGAATTACGAGTTCTCTGTTCTCTAGGCCACGCACTAGCGGGTTTTTGATGTCTTTATCACCAGTCTGCGATTGGCTGTACATAGATCTGATCTGCCATCCTCCGGCAAGACATCGAGACTTTCGGATTTGCATTGTCTCCATGTCTGCGTATCCTAGTTGTGATTTGCAAGTGATAGTAGGTTTACAGGGGGCTAGTGGAAGAGGCTGGCTTTTGCATGGCCTATACTGAAATCCCAAGCAAATCCCGCTTCCGTTGCCTAGAACTGAGTAAATATTCAACAAATATTCAATATAAACTTCAAGTTGGAAAACCTGCTCTACGCATGCTATCTCCCATGTCTCCTATTCTTCCTTCGTTGCATGAATTGCTCGACTTATGTCGAAGACCATTTTTGTGATGTTGCCTGGAAGTTGCATCGTCTGCAATATGGATTTTGCAGTGCCTGTAAAGGTATTTGGAGATTCAATACCCGCCCAAAGTAATTCAACCAGACGTCAGCTCGATTAATTTGCCGGTACATTATTACATTGACCAGCATCAATACCGTAGGAACAATTTTGTTTGACCTCAATATAACATAACACATTTTGATAGTGTTTTGATAATCTTTGATGCACTATTGAAGATCATGATCATGATAATACAGGCAGAAATCATTCAATGGAATTACTGGTGGATCAGTGTTGATCACTGGACTAGACATCAACCCACTAATCCTGTTTGAAAATTCCCCCCCTGTATTCCATACCTCATATCATATCTGTTTTAGACTATTTTCGTCATGTTCGAGTCATTTATTTAGGACGATTCCTACTTGGTTTTACTCAAAGATTGAGCCTCATCGTCCATTAGCAGTCAAGCGTTGTCAAGTGTTCTCGTGATGTATCGATCAAGTTTCTCACCCACGCCAGAACAAAACCAGTGAATGTGAACTCTCCCAGATCACACCTCTTTCTCCACGTAAACCACTCACATTCAGTTTAAGTAGGATGACACGACATGTAACTACGCCCGAAAAGATGGATGTCATGGCAAGCGCAGAGAAAGATTCCGAAAAGAATCTGGCAGCAGATTATGTTGCTGGAAGTTCGGAGATTATAGAGGACCGACATGAGGTAATTTATCGACTGTACAAGCGGCGATTTGCTGGATTAATTGCGCTGGTAAATGATGGGTGTTCCAATGTTCCGCAGGGCACTGATCCCGATGTGTTCCAGGTGTTTTTGAACATTGTTGCAGCTATGTCGTGGCCATGGTTTGGGCCGATATCCAATGATAGTGAGAGAACATATGACTTTGATTTGGTCAACTCAAATCTCGTTCACAGTGGTAGCCGACTTCAACATAACGCTGGACCAAGTAAACTGGCTTGGAAACATTGTCGCCCTGGTGTATTTACCCACAGCCTTTCTCATCCCCTACATTGTCGCGAGATACGGGCTAAGGCGCTGTGTAAACATACTTTGCTCAATTTTACTCGAATCAGCTACTGATGCTACCAAGTTTGAACTAGGTGCAGTGACCTTGATACTTTCTGCTTGGATCCGCTATGCAGGCACTGTGGAAGCGCTCTCTGGTCAACGCGCGTACGCTCTTTTAATGATTGGACAGGTATTTATATCTATCATTCCTTTCTTGTAGCCTTTGGAACCTGATAGATTTTAGTTTATCGCTTCGATAGCACAGCCCACTTACCAGGTACTTGGTCCCAAGTACTCTGAGGTATGGTTCAACCTCCAAGGCCGCACGACAGCAACGATGATTGTTGCTATCTGTAAGTAGAGGGAACTATCATGCCAACTCGTGCAGTCCGCTCACAATTGAAACAGCAAATCCAATTGGTGGCGCCGTAGGGCAGCTGATCAGTCCTCTGATTGGCAACGCAAGGCGGTCAGTAAGTTGATCGCGTGCTGTCCAAGTTGGCTGCAATTCATGTTTCGTATAGATTTTGGTTCTCGGAATCGTTTCAACAGCAGTCACGCCGCTAATTTTCCTAATTGGAAACGCACCTCCAACTCCGCCAAGTCCGTTAGCAGCCAATTTTGATTATCGTCGCTGACACCGTAATTGGTAGCATACGCAGGATCCAAACCTTCACCTTCTTTGTTGTCCCTACTACGCGCCATGGCAGGTCAGACAGTGCATTCGGAAGCATACCTGTCCAGCCGCCAGCGTATAGATTTTGCCATCATCATTATAATCTTTGGGACATTGGTAGCAGCGTACGTGCTTAGGATATATTATTGCGGCTTCACTTCCCTCATTGCATGTTTCAGTTCCAATGCATTTGCAGTCCTCACGGCTCAAATTTTTGTACGTTATATCATTGGAACTCTGCTTACCTTCCATCTAAATTTGAATACGATCTCAGCAACCTGAAGGTTACTCAGCTGACACTAGCGGTTTCATGGGCGCCTGTTTATTATTGACTGGGATTGTGGCTGCTATTCTCACTGCACCACTCTTTGACCATGTTTTCACGCACAAGTTAGCTTTGACCACAAAAATATTGGCACCATGTATTGCTGTAGCGTGGCTATCCTTAATCTGGGCAGGTATGTTTACATTAGGATAAAATTTTTACTCGATTCGACATTAACTCATTGGTGCAGTGAAACCTGGGAATGAGGCAGGATTGTTCGTGGTGATGACGATTATTGGTGTATGTTCTGTGACCATGTTGCCTGTCGGGTTAGAATTAGCTTGCGAGGTCACTAGGAATGCAGATGGAAGTTCAGCTATTCTGTGGTTCACGTCAGTTCTGTGCATCTGTTTTTCCGAGTCTTTCCTTAGTGTTGTTCTCTACAGGGGAAACCTGTTTGGAGTAATGTTTATTCTTGGTAAGCTGTCAAGCCAGTTGGTCTATATTCAACTGATCATTCCTGTCTCGATAGTGCAAGGAGCGCTTCGGGCTGATGAGAATGCGACACCTCCATTCAACATGCATCGTGCTCTAATTTTTAACGGTTCGTTCATTATAGTTGCCTGCTCCTTGGTCTTCTTTATACAAGGGAATCAAGTACGAAAGCGATCAGATGAGGAGAAATTTAGGGAAACATTATAAAATTATCATGATCGACACTTGTATTTTTATGTATATCCAAAGATTTCTACCTGCGGGCGAGTTCCCCTATCCTACAAGTCTTTGATTTAGTGATCTTCATCAATGGATGATCGAAATATCCGTGAAACTACTACTTTATCATTTCTCCTGTCCCCCATTCTGTCACCAAAATATTTGACTGGTAAAAGGGATCCACGACTGCACTCATGACTTGTACATCCTTGCTAGTTGAGGCGAAGCTGCAAACTCTGATAGTAATTCTGTCATGGATTCTCTCTGTCAAAGCCCAAAGCGAAGTTTAAAATATATAAGATCACTATTCCTTGTCTTTGCGGTGAAGCTACGTAAGGTCTCATTGAAATTCATATTGACATACAAACAATCCAATACACTTATCACTTCTCGACAGAACCACCGTTTTCCTTTTAAGGTTCAGGCTCTGGTAATCAACCATGCGACCGTATCGTGCGCTTGCACGTCGACAGTGAACGATGAGTTCGCACTGAATGTCCCACTCAAATCGGAACTTGACCACATGTCATGAATCTTGAAATTGCCAGAGGTTCCAAGACCAGGGACATTAGAGAGAGCGAAGTTTTTGCTAGCAGTTGATGAGCTGGTATTGATGATGAAAACATGAATACCCTTGGACGATGCGCCTGCATAATACTCAGGCGGAGAAGTGGTAGGGGCCCCAGGGAAAGCAATGAAGGGCATGGCAGGCGTTCCAATGATGGTGTCTTGGTTGAAAGCGAGGAGTTCCTTGTTAGTTATGATGCCGATTTCCTCAGAGGTGAGCTGTGAGAGCTGTTGTACAAGACCTCTCGTGAATTAAGCATTGAAACACGAAATGAATTATCTCACATCAGTCCCACTAATGCATCAACAAATCAGCATTGTCACTGGGTTCAAGACCAAGAATGCTCACAGAAGAATAGGACTCTTGAAAAAGGCCCACGCAGCGAAGTGGGTGCGTTCCTCCTGGATTGATAGATCCCCATTACCTAAAGAGATATAGCGCGTAAGCAATAAACCATACCGAATCCTGGTTAATGCATACCAATTTCCATCATATCCATGTCATTGTGACCAAAGAAGTCAACAGCATCCAAGTGGGCTACGTTAACCTTGATAATATTCATGATGTATGACCAAGTCGGGCTGAACCGCGATAATTCGCGTACTAATTATTTATCAGGTGAAGCTCTCACCTAGCATCTCCCAGCATCCTCCAAGAATGACCCTACAAGAATTCCTTCATTCAATCCTGACATCCGTAGAAATTCTAGGAGATTTACGTACAACGCGAGCACCCCATGTCCAAACATCAGCTAGTCCCCAGATGCAGATATCAAGCTGAATGGGGTGCGAAATATGAGCGAGCGCTGCACTAAAATTGTTTTTCAGCCGATATTGCCTCTTGCCAAAGCAAGAGACTCACGCCATTTGGCGGTAGCGAATAGCTGAATTGGAGTTGCTATAGTCACGCAGTAGCCTCAGAAAAATAATCAAGGACCCCTCATAAATCTCACTTACTACCAATCTCCACCAGGCGGTGACTTGAGAGAACGTCATTGAACTATGTCTCACCGTCCAAATGTATTCCGCTCTTACAGAAGAGTCCGTCCAGTTATTAGGGACATTGCAATTATCTGCAAAAAATAAGGCGTATCCGAGTCAACTGGTTCAATCACACCTACCATATTTCAAATAATCAATTCCCCAGCTGGCAAAGGTCGTGGCATCAGTGACTTCGTGGCCCAATGATCCAGGGAAACCAGCGCAAGTATTGGTACCAGCATCACTACGGATGAATAATCACTACAGTCTCTGGAAAAAGAGAAACAGACGGCCCACCTGTAGATACCAATCTTGAGACCAAGAGCATGAACTTGGCTAGCGACACCGCTGATGCCATTAGGGAACTTCGTCGGATCTGGCACGATCCTGCCGGAACTGTCGCGGCCTGATATAACAGACCAACAATCCTAATAATTTCTTTCAACCTATGACTGCTGCAGTACATAGATTTGACGACTTACGTCGATGTTGATATACTCGTATCCAGCATTTTTCAAGCCCAACGACACAAACTGATTGGCTGCTGCCAGAACTTTAGATTCATTGATGTCTTCGTGAAAATTCAGATATGAAAGAAAATAAATCAACCCTAATGGCCAAGCTCACTACAACCGTAAGCATTCCAAGTATTCCATCTGGGAATATGCATAAGCTTGAGGGTTACGACAGCAATGAAGAATGGGATACCCTAATGCTGGAAGTCTACCGGTCTGGTTAGAGGGTGGGTCTGTAGGCGCTTGAGCTAGAACAAGGGAAGCAGCCACAAGAATAATTGACAAAACGGTCATAGTATTTTATCAGCGCCAGTGACCAAGGTGGACTGGGTTTTATAGTGCCTAATGAATTCCGACAATAGAAGTCGGAAGAATCCCTGTCATCACAACACATGTGATGCAGCTAGAACATATGCCATATGGGAAGCAGAACAAGGCCAGGAGATCAAATCGACAGCAGAGCAATCGCTCCAATGATGCCCCAATGATGCTCCTCAAAAACGTGAAAGGTTGAGATCATGTGTGAGCGTAAGTACATAGAAGCCTCGTCAGGGAGACGGATGTACTCTATTCAAAGCGAGAAGCAGAAGAAACTTGAGGCAGAAGAAACTTGAGGCTGAGAGTTCCTAGCCATTTTGATGCGGGTCTGGCTGCTTAAGCGCCCCACGGCCCGGTATCCTTTTGAGAGGTGATTTCTAAATTCATAGATTGTATTGAGTAGGTCCAGTCATGTCGACAAGTAATCATCCCGGCCCTTATTAAAACCCTGGAAATATTTTTCCCTAAATTTTCTGTGTGCTGGTATGTAGTCCTCGGAAGAATCTGTCATGGTCAGGAAGGTTGGCGGAAAATATTTTTCCGTAGTTATTTTTTGAAGGGTGATGAGCTGTCACAGTAAGAACTCATGACCGATGTGATTGAAGTCCGGAACCTCACCCGACGTCCCCAAGAACCGAAGTCTTGCAGTGAATTGGCAATGACCTGCATGCCTTCGCATGTCATGTTGTGTATGTCAACCTCTTGGTACTCATCTGTCACTGTTGGGAGAAAGAAGACCAAGCGACCTCCAGGTTTTAGAAGGTAACGAGCTAGGAGTACAAGATCTTTTGCAAGGTCGGAAAGCTCATATGGCTTGGTAGGCGGAACATAGGGTTGATCATCACTGCAAACAGGACTCAATGCATCGTCGCAACAGACTGGCAATTGCTTACGATCTGGGGCTCTGAGAATGCTGAAGGCAGAGTGCCTTCTTCATTTCTGACAATTCCTTTTTTCGACCTAACCTTTTTGCCCCTGCGCGTACACCATCTATGTAATGATTGTCATTGTCAAAGACGCTGAAAACAAACCTGAGGACCTACATGGTGGATCTGTAACAATGGCATCAAAAAGCTCCCCGCATCGCCACGGATTGTGGGTTACATCAAATGTACAGAGATCAACAATCCTGGATGCGACTCCATATTGAGTGGCAGCACGAAGAACGCCTGCTGGTTTCCCTGATCAAGAGCTATGCTCCAGAATATGTTTCAAGTGGGCAGAAATATAGTTACGAACCCTTTCCCCTCATTTGTCTCCCGTCTATGTCAGACCCAAATACAAGTGCACCAAAGTAGGCGGTTGGCTAGCGAAGAGGATGCAATCAATTGATAGCATTAGTATGCGGGAGAACGGTGAACCCCACATATGCCATACTCCCAGTGCCCATGAATGGATCATATATCCATTTTCCGGGAGAAGACTAACTCTGAGTTTGCTCATATCAGATCTAACAGAATGAATACACACCAGGGTCTGATTGGCCATTAACAGTGAAATCTCTGCTTCCATGCTTGTATTGCCAAAATAGGCACGCTTTTTTACATCGAAAACACTGATCAGTCGCCTCGCCGTCCCTTCAACTATCTATGCCACTAGATAAACTTCACCTGTGATCACTACATGAGGGTAGACGTACCAACCTCCCAAAGAAAACTTCCTTAAAGTGGCCATCGTTTTCACATCGTTTTCGTGGGGGACCTTTGGGAAGAGTGGCTCGACTTTCGTCTGTTCTTAGTTATGGTTCTTAGGATCTTAAGCAACAGTGTATGTGGTTTATGCACTTACACTCTTCGAAGCAGGCTATCGTGATCTCAGGGTTTTTCATATCAATCCTCCCTCGAAAATCCATGTACGAGAAGCTTTCGATCACATCATGTTGCCTTCTCTGTGGTATGGTATGGTTGAAGCCAGTGACATTGAACTTGAATGATGTATCGGGAATATACTTTTCCCAGAAGTGTTTGTTCGAAAGATTCATACTGTGAACTTGATCATATGTCTCGCCTCGCGCATAAAACTCGTAAATGGATCTTCCAAAATAAATATCGTATCAAGATGATGGACCAATTGTAAGGTGAAAGAATTCACTTGATCAGGATACACCTCTGAGCAAGAATAAACGCATGCTCCTCCTCTTCCAGCTCGACAACCATGAAAGGTCTTGAGGTATCAGGATCCTCCGGAAAAAAAACTTGAAATCCATGAAGCTCAGAGATTGATTGGAGTTCTGGAAGTCTAAAGTCGCTGTGAGACTGAGCAAAGGCGATGAGATAACGAGACTTCATGGTAAAAAGTACCTCTTTCGGCAGAACTGATAAAGAATCGGATCACGGCATCTGCCGGTCTCGAACAAAGTACCACTTCCCATTCCACATTTGTGATTTGATGATGACAGAGACTCTGAAGGAACCTTTGTCAGTTGCAAACGCGGTAATTGATTCAATGAGTCGAGAGACCTGTTCGTGTTCATCTCTGATCAATCAAACTTTCTTCTTTCTTCTCTTTGATAAATGGTCAATAGTCACCGATGATGATCTCCTCCGCCTTCAACATACATTTCCGGAACAGACTATTATCGGTGCCCTGGACTTGATCGATCGAGGCAACGGTAATGATTCCGTTTCACTTATCGTATCGTGGACTTTTTGATTGGTTAAAAAGTTCTCAAATATACAACCGCTTGGGGTCACACAGAGTATGAAGTCATCGGCACGAATGGGACATACTTTGTTTTGCTCGAAGTGAGCAACACGGGATATCCTTACTTCTGTAGCTGTCCAAATTTTCTTCATCATGTTCATCAACAGACAAACCACATCATGGTGATTTTGTGTTGTAATAATTACTTTGAAGGCTGGAAGGCTAACAAATTCAGCGCTAGTGCAAACATATCCTTGCCACACGACTAGCGAATCATACTTCAGCATGCAGTGAACGTCAGATGGGTCTTCATGAACTGGCATCACTATATGCACGACTTTATCCTCCGATCGGGGACCAAGACCATGGCATTGAGGTATCTCGATTCGCCCTCATTGTGGCCGAAGCCTAATGAGACACGTACAGGTTCGCTAGCATGAACATAGATAGTCTTTTTTCGGTCTGCATGTTAAGCAACTGAACTGCCTAAGCAGATCTCAATCTCTAGGACTTTGTTTCCAAAAAAAACAATTATAAATCTGCTTGATTGTAATCAGGGTTAGTTTTATACCGAAAAATTTATTTAAAGCTCCAGAT
>Ga0157366_1000608_pt1 | contig 15409 bp, 13 predicted proteins | sample AttbisABBM1_FD_113149 | JGI IMG/M metagenome (GOLD analysis project Ga0157366, IMG submission 113149) | Fungus gardens microbial communities from leaf cutter ant in Botucatu, State of São Paulo, Brazil - Atta bisphaerica ABBM1 | ecosystem: Host-associated > Fungi > Mycelium > Unclassified ...
ACCAGGCAGCCTTCCTTTTGTTGTACACAGACAGTTATCGTAATATTTGATTGATTGATTACTCTATGTTCTTCTATCTCAGTTTCCCACGGCACTAGTTGGTCTCCTGAATGGGTGTAGTCCACTGGAATTACTTGGGGCACCGACCCAGGTCTCGCTGGATCTTTATGCTCTGTATTTTTGTAGTCTCGTCATGGGTCCTCTTCTTCAGTCCTTCTATCTTAGTCACTCGTTTTGATTTTTTGAGCATCTTACCTGCGCTACCACCCCGCCCCCTTCCTCCCCCCATTCCCGCATACCATCGACCTACATTTGAGAGTGTTGGTGAATCCTTTGTGCCAGACCCTCCCCCAGTGAAGTGGGAAGATGCCAAGAAGCAGGTCAGAGATGCGTTCAAATTTGCCTGGGATGGATATCTGAAGGAGGCACATCCATTCGACGAGCTAAGAGCCATTCATGGCGGTGGAAGCAACAAGTGCGTCTGTTGTGCGCGGTTGTCTTGTAAAAGTCAATGAACTATTACTAGATTCAACGGATGGGGCGTGACATTATATGATTCACTCGACACAATGTGGATCATGGATCTCAAAGATGAATTTCACCATGCTTTGCAACTCATATCCAAACAAGAATTTTTGCCCTCAACTGTGAGTCTTTGTCATATCACTTTTCTATCTCGAGCTCCGGAAACAATTGTGGTTTTCGTTAGGCTTGGACCTTTGCTCCTTTTTTCGAAACGGTTATTCGTTATCTCGGTGGCCTTCTTTCTGCCTATGCCTTATCAGGGGAACAAATACTCTTAGACCAAGCCGATCAGCTCGGAACGAAGCTCCTTCCTGCATTCAATGGTACTAAATCAGGTTTCCCAGCTTATTCAGTCCAGATGGAGAAGTACGACTGTCATTCTCGTCTGTTCTGAATTCGTCTCCCTAAATACACTGCAGTGGAAAAACTGGTCCCAATTCCATTTATCGTATGATGGTTTTCGCTGAGGCGACAAGTTGTCAACTGGAATACAAATATCTCGCAAAGTTGACCGGACGCAAAGAGTATTACGAAAAGGTTTTTTCCCCTTTAAACAGGCTGGCACATTGCTGACGATTGCTCAGGTAGAGCGCGTAATGGACATTGTGTACGAGACGAAACCCAAGGACGGCCTGTTTGCCGACAAGTGGACGAGTGACGGGAGAGAATTTTCGAGTATTCATTCCTCTATTATTGACCTCCAACGTGGTGTTGCTCAGCCTTTCAACATCAGATCACTATACTATCGGCGCATCAGCTGACAGCGGATACGAATATTTTTTGAAACAATGGCTACTCATGGGTGATATTAAAGCTCGTGGCCAATGTATGAAGGTTTTTCATTCTCCTCTGACCATTGTGGGCTCACACTATTCAAGACCTCATCTCGGCAGACGGTATTATCGAGAACCTACTTCGCGTTACTCCTGAACGTGAACTCCTCTATGTGACTTCTCAAGTAAAAGCAGACCCTACATATACGTTCGAACACCTTGCATGTTTCCTCCCTGGGTTACTCGCTCTTGGCGCGCATACTCTTCCGATCTCCCTACTGCCTCCAGAAAAGGCGGAGTACCATAAATGGGCTGCTGAAGGTCTTGCATATACCTGTTATCTGACTTATGCAGATTCTCGGTCTGGTTTAGGGCCAGACAGCGTGAAAATGAATGATGCTGGTAGATGGATGGATCATGTCAGGGCTTGGGAGAAAAATAAAAAGCTTCGCACCATACCACCAGGCTTGAAGGAGCGTAGCCCTGTTAGGAAAACTGACAGAAATACAAGAGATTATCTTGTTACTCAGCCAACATATTACCTTCGACCAGAAGTGAGTACAGCATTGAATTTCATGACTGATTATTAGATTATTCGAATGCTTGCAGGCAATTGAGAGCTTTTTCATCTTATACAAGACAACTGGTAATGTTAAATGGCGAGAACGGGGATGGGAAATTTTCCAAGCAATCCAAAAGTACGCAAAGACTAAACATGGTTATGGAAGTATATCCAACGTGAATTTGCCTCCACATTTTCCATTGGATAATATGCCGAGGTGCGCCAGACCATTACTTGCTTATGGTAGATTTTGATATTTCATTGCTCTCTCAAGTTTCTTTCTTGCCGAAACGCTCAAATATTTATATCTTCTCTTTGATGACACAGATATCATTCCTCTTGATAAGTGGGTCTTCAATACGGAAGCTCACCCCTTACCGACGTTTGAATGGACTCCGGAAGAACGAGAACGGTTTGGTATACCTTCGGAGTTATAACAACTAGAAATATTTTGCAAACGTAATACCCACAGACAAGTTGAATGGTTTGGATCTGGTTGAAGTTGTACCGTATCTACTTCTGATCTGCATCCATTATAACTTTAGACAATTGGATCCCCCACATATGCTTGGTTTTCGTACAACTGGAATTTCTCGCGCAGCAGACGATATGATGAGCTCTCTTCTTTTGACTGTTGGACTTTTGAGATACCGGTTAGACGACTGAGCGCCATCAGTCTCTTGGAGGAACAAGTTGTTACCTTATCCTCATTGGTTTAATCATCGAACTACCCCAGCCATTCTCCTGATACTTAAGATCGGAAAATGGTGTCGTTGGACGAAACAATCATTTTCCCGTGTATTCCAGAAATCATAGGCTGTCAAGGTCATTCAATATCAGTGTATCCTTAGATGACCTCAATCTTTCGTACCTTGCGATGTCGCGATTGCTGATCTGTTTTATTTAACTGTACCTAAAATCCTGATACCTAGTGCTACGGCATCTCTATGTTATCACCAGCAGTGCCACTCTGCCATACACATGTATATCCAGTTTGATACTCACTGATACCTGGCTCAGAACCGATTGGGCTGGGTACGACTTGAAAACAAGCCCCCTACCAACTTCCCTCGCATTATTCGTCAGGGAGGCTCAGACTGAGGATGCCGTCTCACTAATTCGAGCAGTATGATCCTGATGAGGTCACCATTTTACGGCCCAAATTTCAGTATACCAAAGTTGGTCACTCTTATTCCGATGTAGAAATTTAAAGACCTGAAGAACATTGACAGATGAATAGGGATGAACGTAGATAGGAGTAGGATCATGGCTAGGCTCTACATTATTTCAGCTGTAATATCAACTGCAATTCAGGTCCGACTTCATAAGCCCGTCGTCAGACAATCTCCTTCGTAAACAAAGGGCAGACCGACTGACCTTCAGGAGAGGCGGTGCATCTTTCAAGTATGCCTCCTTTCCGAGACATTCAGCTACCGAAACGAGGCGATACCCACCATCTTTGAGCGTCTTAATAGCGGCTGGTAGAACTTCTCTCCTAAAAAAAACATGAGCAGAAAAGTCGCAAACTACTTCAAATGATTACATACACAGTGGTTTCTAAAAAAAATGAAAATTGTGAGTATATGCGTCAGAACAAACATGAGCCTTAACATACCGTGAGTCTCGTGGTTTAGTGACAATATAGGCAACGTTTGCTCAACAGCTTGTTCGTAATGAGATTGAGATTCGCTAGGTGGTGCTCCAACAGAATCGCCTGAACTGGAAATGGAAAAATTAAAATTAGCCTTATCATGCACAAGATATGGAAAAGTCATACTCCAGGTTCCACAAAACGACATCTTGACCAATCTGAGCGGCAGCATCCACAGTGGCGTCATTATAACTACCATATGCTGTTCGGATCAAGTTGAATTCAAATCATCGTCTGCAAGGCACCACTTACGGGGGCGCATGAACGCTGGAGTGACTCCAATAATACTTTGAATGGCCTCTAGATTACGCAAAGTCAATGAGGTTGGGCAATCATACAACCACCAGAACGAAACCTACGCGTAACCGATGACAATTCGCTTACGACTAGGTTCACGATGATCAAATTCCAAATTAAGAGCTCCGAGCAATAAACTTACCCTCATCTGGGGACAACGTTGCCAAGTCTTTGTGACTCCAACTATGAGAGGCTATCTGATGCCCGCCATCATACGCAGCCTTGATACGTTCCACGTTCGTAGGATCGTTAATACAACCGACTGATCAAAAATGAATTGGTTGAGAAATATTCTTAATACAGTAGTAGGACGAACAGTTTTGCCCATCTAAACCAGACTGTTTAGCGCTCAACTCGGATCCATTAATGACAATGTACCCACTGACGAAGAATGTACCAACAGCATCATTCTCTTTCAAGACACGGCTGATTTCTTCTCTGGGAGACAATACTCAATACTCCCCTGTTCCAGGTTGAATAAATACAAGGCTCACGTGTAGAGATATGGCCCATCATCCTATCGGAAACTTCATCAGTAAGAGGGGCCAGGTTTTTCGAAAAGAACTCACAAAAGTCAGAGCAGCAGTACCAGGAACCGAACACTCGGTGATAACCATACCAGGGCTCTTCGTTCCAGGTGTATCATCTCCCACTTTCCGCTCAGGTCCGTTCGGCAAGCTACCATCAACCCTCCCATCACCTTTTTTCGGCCCACCTCGAGAAGGCACTGCATCAGTGCGCTCACCTGCCTGAGGCTCTCGTGCATGAAGCCCGTTATAGGTATTCCTCGTACGGTCTTCATCATGGGGCACAGGATCTAAAATAACGCTACGAGAGATTGGTTCAAAAGGTATAGCAGTCCCTGAAGCGGTCGTAGCGGCACAGACAAGACCCAAACTTAGTGAACCCAGAGACGCCAGCGATCCCAAGGAGTTCATAGTGGGAGGAAGAGAGGAAAGCGAGACTGCGTTAGGTATCATATGTCACGGGCTACAGTAAACAGACGGTTGAATGCAGAGAGGGACTCAATTGCTAGCATTTAAATTGTTTCGCTCGGGATTTTAGGAGTTGGTTGAAATTGCAATTCGACGTCATTCGATCGATCCGAAAATAGCACAATTTTCTAGGATATGATTATAATCAAGGTCTAACAAAATTGAAGTCCATGAGTGTATGGTGATGTATGATAAAATTGAGCAGAGATGGCGCAAGAGGAATATCAACGACGTTTCTCACCTCAAACTCTCATTTCTCGGACTTCTCAAGTCTTTCAATCGATCCTTAATCTGTTGACTCCTTGCACTACCTCTTCCTGCCGTCTTCATAAATACCACAACTTTTCCCTTCTGCCCTGCTCGACCGCTCCTCCCTGCCCGATGCAGAAAATCAATCGTATTTCGGGGTTGATCTATGATGAACACATGCTTCAAATCTGGCGAAAAGTCCAAACCTCGAGAGAGCAATGAAGTTGTGACCATCACATGTGGGGTAGCTTTGGGATCCATAGCAACACCTTTCTGCTTCGCGGGCAGATGAGACGATGACTGTGTAGAATCGGGATTGATTTGAACAGGACGCATAAAGCCCTCCAGATGCTTGTTCGACCCTCGTTGCCTCTGCTCACTTTTGCTGGTCAATGCGACGCATTTAATACCTTTCTCTTCCAAATACCCAGCAAGTTGATCAACTTTAGAACTCATGTTACAGAAAATCAAGATCTTGGATAGATAGACCCGAGCCCCACGTTCCAACAAATTGTACGCTGCGGCATCCGAAGCCCAAATCTCTCGAATGCGACGCTCTATATCAGCAAGTTTATTGCTACCTGTCCAGGACACGAGTTCAGTTTTAAGGGATTTGGGTAAGCTGTGTACACGAGGAGAGGTGAGGCGAACCAGAAGGGGATGATATTGATCAAGATAGGTGGCGAGATCTCGGGGGATTGTAGCGGAAGTAAGAATAAAGTTAAAAGGATAATTGATTGGTTCAGTGGTGGAAGATGATGAAGTAACGGGGCTAACAGGGGAAAGCACCGGGTCAGCTGCATTGACACACATTGGCCTGCCACGTGCGGTACTGATATCAGCCAAGAGAGTACGAGTCACCTCTTGAAAGTCTTGATCTATGAGGACAACGATTGACAGAAATTGCGAAATTATGAATATGTGAACGTACCAAATAAAACATCAGCCTCATCAACGACCACCCATTCCACATTTTCTAAACCTAACGTAGGCTTGGTCTTCCACTGACCTACACCAGGCATCTTGTCACGTCCTCTCCTCAGCTTGGGCAGATTGCCTTCCGCGTCTGGCGTGAGTTCACCTTGTAGACGATCCCATCCTCGCCCTCTGATTAACTCCATAATCTTGACAGGCGTTCCAATCAGAATATCGACTGGATGCTGGTCCTTCTTAATTTCCAGCTCTCCAATATCATCTACGCCACCCATCATATCGTCTAGATTCTCCGACAATTTCTTGACTGTCCCACTCAATTTAGTGACACTGGGCACATTTGCTTTGCTAGCACATAGTACTCTAAGTTTCACACCATGCGTCAGAGCTTTGGCAAACGAAGACAGCTGACGCGCAAGCTCGTGTGTAGGAGCCAAGATAATGGCTCGTGGGTTAAGTGGGAATTTGGAGTTGAATCGAGGGATATAGGCGCCATTTTGTTCATCCAACTTGAGCTTCTGCAGGAGTGGCAAGAGATATGCCAATGATTTGCCAGAGCCTGTTTCAGAGGCAAGAAGAAATTGCTTCCATTCACTTTTAGAAAGGTCTAAACTCGACTCCTCAATAAGCCATTTGATACTCAATGCCTGGATGGGTGTTGGTTTTGCATCGTCACCAAGCATACTTGACAATGGTGTTAGGAAGCTCGGAAGAAGTGGTGGTGACGAAAAGGTGGTTGGAGGTACCGGCGATGATTTGGGCAACGCAGTATTCCCATATTTTTCCAATGCAGGTGAAAGGCTAACAGGCGAAGTTGGATGGTAGAATTCCGACTCTTGATCCTCTCCGAATAACGCCTGATAGGGATTCTTACGGCCTTCAGGGAGGTCTGCTTGCTTCCCTGCCACGAGAGAGAGTGAGGAGCGGTCTTCTAGCAGCTGTGGAGACCTATGTACACAAGGGGACTGGGTTTGGCCTCGACGCTCCGCTCCAAGTGGTGAGGGCCGAGGCCGAAAGCGTTGTTCACGGTTTTTGAGGACATCAACGTCCTGGTGAGGTGCTGCTGCTCTCTCAAATCTAGGCTTTGGGGGAGCTTCCTCATATTTCCCCGTCGTACGTTGGAGATCTTGAACGAGATGCGACCGAGAACATGAGCGTCATTTTAGGTAGAAAGAACAGTCAATACACACTTTTCCGCTTCTTGCTGCCTAGATTGATTGCAGATACGTGTAGTCGTGAGTGCAGATGAGAAGCTGTTTGTATTTGAGACGGAGCCCGACGGATTGCAGTGTACATTGGCAAGTCATAGCAAGCCGAATTCCCCTATGTTTTTTGAATGCAAGCAAAGTCACGTGAAGTATCGTCACGTTTGAACGAATGCAAGACACAATATTTGCTCCATAAGTCCCTTCACCAGATTTCTCCCACGAAGATCAAGGAATAAGGTGAGATCTGTGGAAAAACACAAATTGCTAAATGATAAGTTGGAGATCACTTTATGAACCCGACTGACATATCGGTGGTACACTTTGGGGCAGCATCAATGATCGGTACTCCTTTAACAGTCGTTATATCTATCATTGAGGAGTTCATTCAAGACAAACAGTGAACAATCATTAGGAATAGCGAAGAAGAAGAAGAAAAATTTGTCACTGAGCTTACGAACACAATTAGAAATATTGACACTACAGATATATCAAATAAAGAATTGCTTAAAGAAATCATTCAAGAATATGCAAGAATTTCAGATTCAATCTGGTACAAATTCTCCAAAAATGTCAACATCACTAAATGTTCCAAAGCATGGTGAAATGAGGAGTGCAACACCAATCTGAACAGGTACTGATCCTCCAAGACAATAGAGGACTGGAAGAATTTCAAGAGAGTTATCAAGAAGACCAAGTGTTTATTTTTTGATGAGAAAATTCAAGAAATTGCATTGAAGAACAAAAGACCCTAGGACCTCATGAACTGGGTCAAAAAGCATCATTTGCCAGCTATAAAAGTTCTACAATATAATAGGTATTTCTGCATCAAACTCTATAGCAGGCACTTCATCAAGCATTCAATTCAGCACAAGATTGTCAAATCAATACATGACTGTTGGATGAAATTCCTATGAAACTCAGATTTAGAATAGCTCTCTTTTTCAAAGAAGGAATCTAAAAACACTATCAAAAATGTAGCAATTCATCCACACCAGGACTAGATCATGTATCCTGGAAACACTTAAAATTCATTATAAACAATGATAGATGTCTTCTCAACATTATCAACATTGCTAGTGTATGCATCAATCTCAGTTATTGGCCATGATATCCTCTTTGATTATTATTCCCAAGCCTAATAAAATAGCTTATAATTCTCCAATAATGTTCTAACCAATCATTCTTCTGAATGCTCTGGGAAAACTCATTGAGAAGGTTATTGGCAATAGGTTACAAAATCAATCCATCATATCAAAGTTTGTGTACTCCAATCAATTGGGTAGACTGAAACAGCACTCAACTGCTGATGTGAACATTTTTCTTATACATCTCATTCATTTAGGTTGAGTTCAAACTAGCATCTTAGCCTTCAACATAACTCAGTTTTTCCTATCACTCAATCATTGACTCCTTTCTTTAATTCTGGACAAAGCTAGTTTTGATTTGAGAATTTCAATTTTCTTTTCTAACTATTTAATAGATAGAAGAACTCAGTACATATGGAACAATTTCATTTTCCCTTTTCTCAGGGTAGATGTAAGTGTAGGATAAGGGTCTACTCTTTTACATATTCTTTCTGCCCTTTACATTTCATTTATTTTTCATATTTTTGAAAAAAGAGCTAAAACTTATTCCAAACATACATATCTCACATATCTCTTTTGTAAACAATGGGCTTTTCATTTCACAGAAGAAAACCTATGAAAAATCAAACACTTTACTTTTTTGTAGTTATAATGTCATCACTTTTCTTTTCAATCAATTCAGTCTTATAATTAAACATGGGAAATTTGAAGTTTTCCATTTCTTTAGATTGACTAAGACCTTTAATCCTTCTCCTTTGAATCTCAGTCTATTAGAAGAACTACTCTTATGACACAATGATATATAGAGATATATTGGCTTCATCTTTGATAGGAAGCTATCCTTTTGTTAACACATTTAATTTTACTCCAACAAAGTCCTTTCAACCATTAAGAGAATAAAAATATTGGGGAATTCCACTAGGAATTTGTTGCTCTACCACAAATAATTATTCTATAGAATGTATGTCTTATCAATCATACTTTATGGATTTTCTCTACAGCATTTCAAGAATGCCTTACTATTTCATCCACTCAAGAAACTTAGAAAAATACAATGAAGAGCCATTATATGGATTATAGGAACCTTTCACACATCACTAGCATGGGGAATTAAGACTATTGCTGGTCTTATTCCCATACATCTATACTTGAACAAGATCAGCAGTCAACAACAGCTCAGAACTGCATCTCTTTCATCAAATTATATGATCAATTCTGTCTTTGAAAACTGACATTCAAAAAATATATCACCACATTGTCTTTCCTTGGAAGCACTGATGCCCAAGCAACAACTCAAAGTTAAGAGCTCTATTGTTGATACCAACAATCATCTTAATGGAATTTTTTCTTCATTTGATTCTCTTTACAAAGAACTTTCTCCCAGTTTTAGACAAGTAGATTCCTTTTCTGATCACTTTTAATTTCACACAGTAAACCATAAAGATGAAGAAAGCAAAGAAGCCTATCTTCACAAACTTAACAAAATTTTTGAAGACATTCTATCAGACTCCAATACAATCATTGTCATTTCTGATACTAGTATCAAGAACAATGTCACTACATCAATATTGCATGTCTGCTCAGGCCATAATACCATTGCCAAAACCATTCATCATACTGTCAATATTACATCAACAGAGGCAGAATCATTTACTATCAGATATGGAATTAACCAAGCAGTTCAAGTTTCCAACATATCTTGTATCATAGTCATCACTGATGCAATTCATTTAGCAAGATGAATCTTTGATTCATCATCTCATCTCTATCAACTACAATCTATCACCATAGCTCAAGATCTCAGGGCATTCTTCAATAAAAATTCTCAAAAATTCATTGACTTTTGGAATTGCCTGAGCAATGCTAAATAGACTCATCATGTGGTTGTCAACAAGGAAATGAAACAATTCAACCTCACTCTAATCCTCCCATGTAAATTGTCATGGGATTTCAGCAAGAAAGATGAATGTAACTCTATCATACATAACTGGCAAATGATGTTCCAAGCATCAGACCTCAAAGGAAATCATTTCCTAAACTTATTAGATGGTGATTATCTTCCAGTCAATCCCACCTATACAAAAGGTGGTCCTTGGCTCAAACAAATTCATCACTTGAACTCTGTGTGCAAGAGCAACCAGAGCAATCACAAATCATGCTCCCACAAGAGAGTATTGGTTGAGATTTTTCCTGAGAGAAATTTTCAGTTGTCCATGCGGAATTGAATCAAGGCATCATATTCTTCACGAGCCCCGAAGATATAACAACTACTGGAATCCTAATAGGGAGTCTTTAAGCCATTTCATTGTCTTCCTCGAGTTTAACCCTGGGGCTTTCTCCTTCCATGAAGGAATCACTTAATAGCAGTAGCTCTGTTATTATCTCATTGTGTACTTTTCTTTTCCTTTCTTCTTATTTTCTTTCTCCTTTTCTTTCTCTTCCTTGTTATATAAGTAGTTACATTGTAGCTACCACGGTCTGCCACCAAGCCCCATGTAATAAATCATTGATTTTAAATTTTTTTTTAAAAATCAATGATCGGTACTTCCTCTGTTTTCAGGCTCACATCAGATTCAAGCGACGCAGGTACTCTGGAACTACCTCTCATTCAGATTCCTGTCCAAGGTGTGACACACAAATCCATTTGAGATCTCGAACAGCAAATGGTCGAGAATTACATTCTCATTGAAAAAGAGAGCTACCGGGGTGATGCAGGACTCATTGTCGACGATTGTGTCCTGTGCAAGTTCTTCCGGCCATGAATAATTGCCATTATTCATCCTGGTTGGTAACCCATTTTGTCGAATCTCTCGAGCATATATGTACGTTTACATTTATAGGATTTCCTTTCCCGCAATTATAGGCTCTCTGCGTGTGAAAATATACTCGGTTTCAGCTTCAAACGTTCAAGAAAGTCACTGATCGTGCGTGTGTAGGAGTGTCCTGAGAAATAGAACAATTGACCTACAATTGACCTACTTTCTCATCTTGTTAGAAATATCCAGTGGACCATCACATCTACTTATCGGAACGTTCCAAGTGGATAAAGTTCGAATACTCTCTGACCACTGAGTCTGCTATCGAAATGAAGTATTTTCAATCACGCGTCCAAGGTTCACTGAATAGAATTTGCGAAGATATTTCTCTGTTTCCCCGCGTTTCTTCACGATCATCTACGAATCCCATCATAGGGTTGCCATGTTCGCTCGTGTTCGCAGGGTTGCAAACGAAATTCTATCCGAAATTCGGTTCAATGCCATCAAGTTACTAGGGGTTTTAAAAATCCCTGTTCGGCACAGGCAACATGTGATTCCTGTGTCTTGAATACTATTTAACACACATACACACATCTACTGAGCTCTCAAGACATCCTCATACCTTATTGTGATGCGATTTTGGCCATCTCTATCTCTCTTTGTGGCTTTGCACATCTGCAAAGGTGTTTATGGTAGCCTAATTGATGATCTTGTCAATGCCATCACTCAAGCAGTTGATTGCGACTCATGCCATGCCCTCCTTGTTCCTCTCAAAGGCCTCGCTGATCTAGGCAACTCGGCTTTCTCCGACAGTATGGCCGCTGTTTGCAAGGCTATTGGGGTATGAGATCTTTATTTTCTTGCACAATGACCTGTGCTTACCTTCAGTTGCTTCAAGGCCGAAGATGATGATGTCTGCGACGGAACACTGGCTGAACAAGGACCCATTGTGGCTCACGATCTACGGAAAATTTCTCCCTTCGATCGAAGTTCTACTCTGTTATGCAACTCTGTATTAGACTTATGCCAACAACCTGCCGTTCAACAGTTCAATTTCCCGCTGCCCACAACACCGAAAAATCCAAAAAAATGAACAAGCAAAGGACGCCAACCCTTCCAAGTAGTACACTTCAGCGATGTCCACGTTGATAGGGAATATACTGTATGCATTCTTGCAGAGGGCATTAGTTTATATAGCTGACCACTGAAATATATAAATATATAGCCCGGTGCAGAGGTGAATTGCACGAAACCTATTTGTTGCAGGAATTATGCAACTGGATCATCAGTCCAACAACCAGCAGGGGTACTTGCAAGCCATAACTGCGATGCCTCTACAGGATTGGTTGAGAGCATGCTTCGCGCTGCTTCCGCACAGGAGAATTCCTTCTCAATATTCACGGGTGATGTCATCGCACGTATGATGCTCTCGCTCTCATCCTGCTCAACGGCATTGACTGCTTTTCTTGGTAGACGATATTTGGTTGGTCAACCAGACTGGCGTGACAGCCCATTTGCAGCAGTTCAATCATGAAATGCAAATGCTCATAGGTGCTCCCGTCTTCCCTGTGATCGGTAAATACCTATTTCTTCAAAGCATCATGTGCAGCTCCAGCTAAGTCTCACCGTCAACAGGGAACCAGTAAGCTATTTTTTCGATCCTATTTGTTATTTGGCTACGATGCTCTAACATCTTATCAGTGATGTTGCCCCAGTCAATAGTTTCCCCCGAAATACTACGTCCGGGGCATCGTCTCAATGGGTATTCAATACACAGGGTGCTGACTGGTCGGTGAGTTATATAACGAGAACAAACATTTTAGTCTTGAACTCTGAACCACTCGTAGGAGTGGCTTGATGCTTCTGCTACCAACCTTGTTGAGCATATGTCGGGGAGTTACTCAGCTGTAGTCCCTGGAACGAACCTTCGGTAGGTCTCGTTCCATGTATGCCCTACCAAATACTCATGAAAACGAAGTATCATTTCTCTCAATGATTTGTACTGGTATAAAGCGAAGTAAGCAGAGATTTTACACCAACTTATAAGCGCAGGAAGGGTTTATCGTAAGAAATAGTTTCTGGCTCTTTGACAGCGACACATTCCAGTGTGTTAACTCAGCGCACTACGAATATCAGAAACTTATTCTGCCATAGACCAGATCCTAATGGTATTCTGACATTCGCTGCCCAAGAACTTCAAGCAGCTGAGGACGCGGGACAAAGAGCTTGGGTTATAGCACATATGCCACCAAGTTCCTCTGACGCTTTACACGACCAGGTGAATACATGTGGTAACCTTCGCGCACATTCAGCTCACCTGCGTAGTCCAACTACTTTGATCAAATTGTCCAGAGATATAAAAATACCATTGCAGGACAATTTTACGGGCATACTCATAAAGTAAGTATCAGTTAGGGGATCATGTAGCAGACTTCTGATAGTGTGTTAGGATGAGTTTGCAATCTCGTACTCAGATTATAAAAATCGTACTGTGGAGAATGCAGTCAGTACTATGTGGATCGGGCCATCTCTCACTCCTTCAAGTAAGCGTCCTTTGAGGCTTCACACTGGATTCAATCGTTAAAGAGCACGGATAGCCGGAAATCCAGCTTTCAAGGTATATGATGTTGACCCTGACACGTATGAAATCATGGACGCCAGAGCATTCATAGGTCAGGCTCCTACAATTACCATACCGAAGATACTGATGGTGCTGATTCTAGGTGACTTGGCGGATCCCACTTTCCAGACTTCTCGTGAGCGTCCTTCCTCTTTGTACCTGCCTGAATCTAGTGCTTAGCGCGAGTTTGAAGCTCAATGGAAACAGTACTACTCAGCTCGTGAAGTCTATGGATCCGCCTTGTCTGGTGGCTGGCCCGAAAATACCCCGTTAACACCTGCTTTCTGGCATCAGGTCACAGAAGCATTCGAACAAAATGATGCACTTTTCCGACAATTTTTAGAGTTCAAGTGGAGGGGTGTCAATGTAGAAATATGTCCGCCTGGGGACTGCAAAGATAATGCGATTTGTGCGCTACGTGCTGGAAGATCTGAAGATAATTGTGTCAGTCTGCGTTCTAATGGCATCTGATCATGCTCACGCTATGAAAGGTTGTGACTTCTCCTGGTCTGTCTTTCCGTAAGAGGAATCCAGGAGAAAGGACCAATAGCGTGCCCGTCAATGAATGCGAGGGTACAGGTCTCGGAACGATCTTTTCGGATTTGCCGAGTAAAATGGTGCGCCACTGTGATACTTGCCCTGCTGAAGTCCATATTTAATGTTACAAGGTCAACGTCGACATTGAGGGCTTGAAAGACAAATTGAAGGGGGCGGTTACGGAGATGGCTAATTAAGAAATCGAGAGTGGACTCGAGTCTTGTGTATGCCCTCTCTTTGGTCGAATTGAAATCTGACTACTTGGATATTCTCGTAATAGCTATTAAACTATAATAGCTGCTAGTCTGTCCAAGGTCTTACTCTTTAATAATAAGGAACTAGGCGGACATCACGGAACTCACTTGAAGCAAGTTAGGATCAACTATTATAACAGCGTCTTTTCATTTTTCCTCACATCAATCTTAGGCATCTTTCTGCTTCTGCAATCTCTTCTGTTATAGATCACATATCCATGTTTCATTACCTAGTAACTTGTTCCCTAGTCTCTCTATCATCATATTTTCTGTTATGATCAATGCCTCCAAGATGCAGCATGGAGAAGGGCAAAGGGTATGACGACACGATTGGCTGCGCCATAGTAGTCTCAGTCAGTGCCTCATGTAGTAGGTGCTACAACCTTGCTTTATCCTCACAGTCTCCTCATGTTGTCTTATTCATATGCCTCATGTACTGTACATTGTTTCCTTATGTTATACTCATATATATAGCATAGATACTATCCTGTATCCTTATGCTTTACCATTTATACAATCTCCCTTGACTTTTCTCAAGTCTTTGCCTAAGTGCAACCTGAGCTCTAGCTTAAGGTCATAACATTTGGTAAAGTATTGATGAGCTCACCTTGCAAGAGAGGTGTATACAAAGATACTAGACAGAGTTACCTGTCGAGAACAAAATATGTGTAGTTTAAACTATGAAGAAGAACCAAGATGAGTTCTAGAAGAACAAATGATATCAAGGTGTTGTTGGAACAACTAGGATCCTTGCAGATCATGGAAGAAGCCTCAAGTGAGTACAAATGAACAACCACAGAAGAAATGTCAACAGCACCAGCACCAGCAGTAGCAATGAATGAGAATGTACAGGCAGGAATGCTGAAGAACATAGTACCAGACCTAGGGTGGTTTGACAGTAACCAAACAAAATTCAAAGACTGGTGGAGAGAGATAAGATTGTTCCTCAAAAGCAACAGGGTCA
>Ga0157366_1000611_pt1 | contig 15390 bp, 17 predicted proteins | sample AttbisABBM1_FD_113149 | JGI IMG/M metagenome (GOLD analysis project Ga0157366, IMG submission 113149) | Fungus gardens microbial communities from leaf cutter ant in Botucatu, State of São Paulo, Brazil - Atta bisphaerica ABBM1 | ecosystem: Host-associated > Fungi > Mycelium > Unclassified ...
ATAAGAAGTAAAAGTACAAGTAAAAGTAAAAGTAAAAGAAAGAAAAGAGAAAGAAATAAAAGAATATTAGAAAAATGTTGAGCCCAAGGTTTATAACTCTAATATCTATAGTTAGATAGACAAACAGAACATATAAACTAGAAGTTAGACCAATATCTCTGGCAACTACTAGACACAAAGTCCAATAGCTACACAAGCGAGTAAAGCTCTCAGTAGGCAATCAAGTGGGGAAATTCACAAGAGAACTCAACAAGGAGTCTCTGCTAAATTAGAGTCCTATATATACAAAGTATACATGGTCCATGCTACAATCTCATGTCCACCTCATTTCCTACTCAAGGCTACCATATTGTATACATGTGCCCTGACATCATCTTCCAGATTCTTCCATCATGTTCTAGGCCTATGATGTCACATAATGTGACCTGTCATGTGACTGCAGTGTCATGTGCCTCTTCATTGTCCAAAAGAAAAAGAAAAAGAAAACAAAATCTCTATAAAGTCAGAAAAATAAAATAAAATAAAATAAAAATTGTTAATGTCCAAAGTGTCTTATAACAATCTCCAGCTTTTTGTTAATAAACAGCAAAGTAACTGGTATAACCTGTTCTTGTTTCAACACAACAACTATATATTATGATCTTAAGTCTAAAGGTTTAAACAAAAGAGAAACTTTAGATTGAGTAATTATAAGAGAACTCAATAGAGTCCTAAGTATAAACTAGTCTATCTTATATACTACAGACCATAGTCTATACGCATACTACAATTATCCTATCCTAAAGTATATGTACTTTCCATAAGGCTAACATGTTATTACTATACTATATGATGTTATTTATTTCAGAATCTTCTATGACCTTCTCTATGTCATGTGATTGTGTGACAATTGCAACCACAGTGACATCATGCTAAAATTCTAACCCTAAGTCAAAAATAAAATAGAAACAAAATTAAAAGAAAAGGAAAATAAAAATAAGAAAATAAAATAGAGTTTCTAGTTTGTAACTCTAACACCATGTATACTCTGTTACTCAACAGCCCTCCTTCCTCCTTAATATAGGTCATCTTCTGCAGATAGGCTTTGAGTTGCACTAACAGCCATTGAAATTAGAATTGGTCTTGGATTTTGTTGAATGGATGAAATCTACTCTCAAAGAGACAAAGACAACACTTCAGAAATCTTAGAATAATATGGCCCTATACTATAATCACAAGAGAACTCAATAAGGAGCCTCTGCTAAATTAGAGTCCTATTTATACTGTTACATGTTGGTCTATACTACTACCTCATGTCCACCTCATATCTTACTTAAGGCTACCATGTTGCATCCATGTGCTCTAACATTATCTTCTAGATCCTTCTACCATGTTCTAGGCCTATGACATCACATCATGTGACCTGTCATGTGACTGCAATGTCATGTGCCTCTTCATCATCAATAAAAAGGAAAAAGAAATTCAAAAGAAAAGAAATATAAAATCAAGAAAAATAGATAAAAGAAAAAGAAAAATGTTAGTGTCCAAAGTGTTCCATAACACAAATGTGATAAAATTCTCAACAATTGGAAAATGACATTCCAAGCCTCTGATGCTAAAGAAAGACAATTTTTAGAGCTTCTCAATGACAATCTACTTTCTATTGAACCTTCTTATTCTAAAGAAGGATTGTGGCTGAAATTTTTTGATCACTCCAACTTATTATGTGCTAGAGCCTTAAGAGCTATTGTCAATCATGCTTCCATAGAAAAGTATCATCTTAGATTCTTCCTACAAGAAGAATTTAAGTGTCCATGTGGACAGTATCTGATTAAAATGAGATGATATATTCTCCATGAATATAGAAGGTTCAACAATTATTGGAACCCTAGACAGGATATAATAGCTCATTTCATGCTTTTTCTGGAGTTTAACAACAATTCTTTCTCCTTTGGAGAAAGTATTACTTAGTTGAATTGTACCTGCTTTTCTTTAAGTGATTTTATTTAATCTTTTCCTTTTCTTCTTCTCTTTCTCCTTTTTCTTTCTTTCTTTTCTTCATGTTGTTTGCATCTGTATGTATGTAGTTATGATGTAGCTACCATGGACTGCCCTCATGCCCCATGTAATAAATTGATGAATTTTTTTTAAAAAGATAGTCTATAATTAAATTAATTCTGATAGGTATTATGGAACTTTTTCTTGAATATTAATGAGTAATTCAAAACACTTTTGTTGACATTATTAAATCCTTATCAGAGTATATGCTTGATACTTATGATAAAATAAATATTAGCTACTTGATAATCCAGGTAGTTATTGAAGATCATGATAATTATTAGGTGATTATTCAATATGGCGCAGTAATACACTTGGAGCCTATTCAAAATCCAAGTCCACGTGACTTATAGTAGACGCCCTTGAGATCTTTCAGGTTCAACCATCTTCATAATAATGGCGGATCTTCCGAATATTCTCGTTGCATCCTTGAAGCCTGACACAAGAAAAGAGGCAGAGAAGGCTCTTACTGCTATTTCTAACCAGCCGGGTTTTCTCGGGGGTTTACTCCAGCTCATCCTCAATTCATCGCAGGATCGCTCGGCGAGATTAGCGGCGAGTATTTACTTGAAAAACGTTGCGAAAACCCGATGGGAAGAGGTGTGTCTCCCAGCAAGTTTTATGTTCTTCGCTTTTAATTTAGGTTGTATAGGAGGTTCAACCTCTTTCAGAACGGGACAAGACGGTGTTGAGAGGACAACTGGTACCTGCCATGCTTAAATTGTCTAATCCGGAAGACAAAACTATACGCGTGCAAATCGCAGAATCGGTTTCATTAATTGCTCAACTTGACTTTCCGAGGCAATGGCCTGATCTTATTGATGTTAGTCGTGTTGTCTTCCCGCTCAAGGTCTAATTCACTGATCTTTTTCCGAAAGCAATTGGTCGCATCATTATCTGCTAGTGACTACAATGTCAATACCGGAGTCTTGGAGGCAGCCCATTCGATTTTTCGCCCGTGGCGTGCACAAGTACGCTCAGATCCTCTCTTTACCGTCATCAATGTCGTCCTTTCGAAGTTCATGGACCCGTTCCTAGCCCTTTTCCGCCAAACATCCCAATACCTTCTCTCAGCGCCGCCATCGCCAAATCATTCTCAGATCGCCCAAACCATGGTTTACCTCCTCGACATCTTCTACGATCTTACTTGTCAAGATCTTCCACCAGCGATTGAGGACAATTATGCCGAATTCTTCGGCAACACAGGATGGTTCTTCGGTTTCTTGGATTGGGATCCTCTAGAACTCCGCCAAGATGTATGTGAATCCAATTTTGAGTGATCGACAAATGCTGACCAGAGCTTTCAGCCAGATGACACTACACCTTCGCTTCCAGCTCAAATAAAGACCGTTATTTTGGAAATCGCAGAAGTAATCTGTTGTCTTCTTGGGGCCGACCCATGCTCATTATTTTCCTAGCTATTCATCAAGCTTTATCCAGATCAGCTACAAAAATCTCCCGCTGTTGAGATGTTCGTGCAGAAGGTCTGGTCCCTGATTGGGGCCAACAAGTTGGCAAGCATCTCAGATGACCAAGTAGCATATCGAGTCCTCTTCACTTGAATCGCGTCGCTGATTGGTCACCTATAGCTTGTGGCCCAAGCTCTCAACTTTATCTCTACTGCCATTCACTCAGGCTATTATAAATCGCTCTTTTCATCTCGAGACACGATCAAGGCCATTGTAGAGGGTGTGGTCCTTCCAAACGTATCCCTTCGTGAGCATGAAGTAGAACAATTCGAGGACGACCCATTGGAATATATCCAAGTAGACCTAGCCCTTTCGTTCTCTGGGTTCGACAATGGAACTCGTCGTCAGGCCTCCGCTGATGTCCTTCGGTCGCTTGTTGGTTCAGGCCACGAAGCAGAGACGACAGAAGTTGTTGGTTCATCCATTACTGCATATCTTTCCACCTATGACACCAATAGGGTAGACAACTGGAAGGCAAAGGACAGTGCTATTTTCTTGCTGACTGCTGTAGCGACAAAGGGATCGACAACAAAGGTAATTTCGCTGTCACCCCTCCAACCTGAATCTAATAATTCTCAAAGCTTGGTGTTACATCGATTAATCCTCTTGTAGATGTCGTTCAATTCTTCTCTGAGCACGTTTTTCAGGACTTGCAAGCCCCAGATGGTCTAGTTCACCCAATCCTTCAAGTCGATGCTATACGTTTCCTCTACATTTTTCGAAATCAGGTTGGTGTTGACGTTCACTCCTTGAGCTTATCTCCTTGACATGGTCCTAGTTGACTAAAGATCAACTCCTCACCGTCCTTCCTCATCTCGCCCGACATCTCAAGTCAGAAAATTACGTAACCCACACATATGCCGCAATTGCGATAGATCGCATTCTCCTCAACAAGCAAAACGGCCACCTTATGTACGTCCTATTTGATCAAAGTCCGAACTGAATCTCATTACACCATTAGCTTCTCCCAAGCTGACATCCATGAGATTGCCGCCGATCTTATCGGCACCATTCTTTCCATGATAGAATCCGCCCAAAGCCCCGAAAAGATGGCAGAGAATGATCACCTCATGCGTTGTCAGTACCTCCCCACTCACTTGACGTTGTTAGCCACTGAGGTCAGCTGAAGGCGCTATGCGAGTCATTTTGACTGCCCGCCAAACACTGACCCCTATATATCAAGAGATACTGAGCCGTCTTGTTAATATCCTTGGCAACATTGCCAAGAATCCAAGTAATCCCAATTTTGACCAGTGTATTTTTGAGAGTATCGCTGGACTTATGAGGTCCTCTTCGCTTTTCTTGACTTAGTCCTTTTGAGCTGATCCTGCAACATTGATATTAATATTAATCTAGATTTGTTGTCGCGGGATCTCCTGCTACACTACCCGCTTTCGAACAAGCCCTCTTTGGACCGTTTACCTTTATACTTCAACAAGATATCGATCGTGCGTTGATCTTACCACTTCCATGTGCTAGGCTGAACCTACCTAATTGCAGAGTACATCCCATACTCGTTCCAGATTTTAGCCCAGATGCTAGACTTACATTCAGCTGATGTGCCGGTGGAATATCGCGGCCTTCTACCATTCCTTCTGACGTCCAGCGTCTGGCAACAGAAGGGTAGTATCCCTGGTCTAGTCAAGCTCTTGAAAGCTTTCCTGTCTCGCGATAGTCCGTCTATGCTTGCGAATGGTCAAGTGACTTCTGTCCTTGCCGTCATTCAACAAAGGTTGATTCCATCTAAAATACATGACTCTTGGGGTTTCGAACTTTTGAATTCTGTTGTCATGTACGTTCGACCGTAAGTGCTTTTTCCCGCCGACATTTATTCTCAACCTGAGATGCCCTTGCTTAGCGATGATCTGCAACAGTATATGAGGCCTGTCATGATGACCCTTCTTACTCGGATGCAAACTAGTAAAACGGCTACATACGAGTACCTATTTGCCCGGTTTATTCTCTATTGCATGGCTGTCAATGTCGATGGCCTTGGACCGGACTACGTGATCAGCGTCATTGAGGGAATTCAACCACAGTCAGTCTACTACCTGACATTGTGGTAATGATTACTGATGTTATCGCTCGTCAAGGCTTTGGCCACAGGTCTTAATCAACTTCATCATTCCACAAGCGCCCAAAGTTCCGCACAAGGATAGGAAACTTGCCGCTGTTGGAATGATCCGGCTTTTATGCCAAAGCAGATACATGGTGCAAGAACCAGCCGTCAAATCATGGTCAGTTGGATAATCCCATCGCTCCACCTCTACTGATAAGATTTTTAGGACACCAGCCTACCGAGCGCTCGTCAAATTATTCAGTGAACCTCAGCACTTGTCGAAGAAAACAGACGAAGATGCTCATGTAGGAGTCACGGAGATAGATGTCGAGGAGCAAACAGCTGGCTATCAAGCTGCATATTCTCGCCTGGTGGCTTCAGAGAGCCAGGAAGTAGACCCTGTTGCATATGTTTCCAATCCCCACCAGTTCTTCGAGGAGCAATTACAGAATATGCGAAGACAACATGGAGACCAAATCCAGGCGTTGATAGCCCAGGCCTAGTTCATCCGGATCGCTAAACTTTATCTGATTTCGTGTATCTTTCTCCTCCTATTCATATTTTTTGCTCCTGTCTACACAAATCGATCACGTTTAGATATCTGACGACTTCGAACGTACAGATAGCGGGATATCGTCATTCCGAGAGAACCACATGTGATCATAACCTGACCATGAACTATTTTGAGAGAACGTTGCAGTGGCTGAAAGCATGTTCTACGCACGCCACAAAAGATGATAGGACTGGCCCATGCAAAGTTTTCCCCGTGTGTCCCCAGTAACACTCCTTCTATTGGAGTTCCGCCAAGAAGGGAAACTGCTACAATCGAAAATGCGATCCCCATCCTAACGCTTGAGGTAATGTAACAACGCTGCTTTGAGGTAACATATATATAGACGTACCCCAATTCCCCTGGATCCGAAGTCAATTGCACAAGGAGTGACGGGATCAAAGAGACATCTAAGCGATCCAGTTTGGGTAGTCTATATTAGAACAGAAAGTTGTCTTTTTTGCCACGAGGTCAAACGTACAAGAACCTGACCAAAACCCATACAGCAATGCGAGACAAGTCAACCCTGCCGGAGTATGAATTGCCAATATCGCAAACACGAGCACTGAGGAGATATAAAGGGATAGAAGGAGCATGTTATATGTGCCAAATCTATCCGCAAGAAAGTTGGGCAAAACACGTCCAAAGACACCTCCAGCATTAAGAATAGCGAGCTTAGATCATTGAAGATAAGACTTGATATTTCTATGGAATAAGTTGACTTTTGACGTACGAGATAAAAAGCGAAAGATGGCTCCAATCTCTGGTAAACTGCGTACGATTGTAGGTAAAAATCTTCGATTTGATCGAGTTAGTCGAAACTGAACCAAAGCGAATTCATTCAAGAGTTCACTTACAGGGGAAGAAAAGTCCAAGATTGACGCAGAAAGCTCTATGAGAGATAGGATAATATGCTATTCAGTGCTGAGGCCTCCATGAGAAACAACCAACTCACGATAGAATCGATATTGAATAAGGCCAGTCCGACAGCATCCCACGAAAATTAGGTTTGTGGTGGGCAACGACGCGAGTAGCCTTGCGTTTTGAGCATGCGATAAAGTAAAGCGAATTCGCCACAAGAAGAAAAATTCCAAGGATAGCTGCAGATATTCGGACTGCGTTTGGGAAGTCCAATTTTTGACTAGCCCGATTTAAGATGATTGGCCAGACAATTCCCCCTACAGAAGCACCCTATCAGGGTCGTCGTCGGCGTTCAATAATTTCAACGGTCAGATATGATAGAGAAGCACGCACAGAAACGGCGATACCTGTCACCATCACTCTTCGCGTTTTGACATGATGAGAGATTACACTGATTGAAGGTAAAAATAACATTGCCTGTCCGAGTCCCATACCGATGGCTTGTGAAAGAAAGATCTGTAGGATTTCGGGGACCAGAAAGTCTCGGCTGTCACAAAGATTGGCTAACCTCTGGATAATGGTAAGGGCGCGTGAGCGAGAGCATGAATAAGGACACCGTCTGAAGAACAGTGCCAACTCCGATCAAATATTGACTTCCGCGAATAGTGTTAGTATTTCATCTCCACCTCTGAAACGCCGCGATTCGCTTGAACTTACAAATATCCCAAATCATATACTCTTCCTACAACAACTCCGAGAGCATACTGAAGGAATAGCTGAACGCTACCTATCCAACTGTGCGGAGAAACGGTCATCAAGAGAACTACATCCCACTGCTGGTACTCACCTGATTTCAGAGGGTGTTTTGTTTGGTAAAATTTCCCGAGTGTAATGGTCCTGATAAACGCCGAAAGCGGAGACATAACTGAAACACAGATGAATTTCACTTTCCTCAGAACAATTTCGATATACGCATGATAAAAGATTAACACGAACCCATATGTACAAAACTGTACTAGCCAGCTGAGAAGTGATTGTTGAACGCAAGTATTTGGATAGGATAATTCCAACCCACGTTCCAAAAATTATCAACCATGTTCCCGTTTTGCTCGAGTCCTCATCTATCGCTGTCATTACGGAAGGTGGAGTGATGCGGTGATCCTTTCCACCAACTCCCTGGGAATGTCCCAAGTCTAGGCTCGCCTGTGACGCATCTGGCTCTGTGGAGGGAGGCATGGGATTTAACTGGTGTGAGAGGAGCTTCTCTTGGATGGAAGGAAGAGTGAATATATACTTACCTGAGGAGATCATCTAAAGAGGGCATTACGACATCGAAGTTGCAACAGGTCGTTCCTTAGGCAGGTTGTTTGAGGGATTGTGTACTCGTAGAGATACTTTTAAGCATCATGATGTGAAAGCGGAGAGACTAAGACAGAAGGGCCAGCGGATGCATGTCATGGATCCTATCAGTAACACTAGGCCTCGACAACAAGTGACTCCGACTCTGCTGAGCATTTCTGCTGTCCCTATCACCCATCGAAACACCAATATGTCTGCCACTCAACATGATCATGATTTGAATAGCTATTAAACACTACTCACGAACGTCGTTTCCCAATGCATGTACACATTAGCTTGAGCCTCGGGACAACCCTGATAGTGATACCCGTTCTTCCATTATGACGACTCCCATCGTTTTGGCTGATGAGACTGATGCAACATGCTCAGAGATTTATGTAAAATTTCACGTAGTTCTACCGGAGTAAGGTCAAGCACTGTAAGGTCAAGCACTGTCATGACTATGGGGTACCTTGAAGAACCTGATGCCAGCATGCATAGAATCTTGAAGCCTGGGATTACAATGTCACTCAGCCACTAAACAATCCGCCTCAAAGCCACGGTATAAACCTCCTCGAGCAGGATCAACTTGCCAAATGAATGAATCTAGCTAGAGTCAGAAAAAAAGCTTAAATTAATGCGTGGCAAACCCATCGTCTGAACTCAAACAAGCATGCACAATTGTAGCGCTTTCACGTTTTTCTGTTTGCAATCTGGTAACTGAATTTGAAACGTACTAAGGAGCGTTGCACCCAGGGAGGACAGAAAATAAGTACCCTCAAAATATTATCAGCGTGTCCCTATCCGCTCCACACCGGTTTTTTCGATTTGCAGGCACATTGAGTGTGCATTGAATGTCCACAAACAAAATGACGAGGACAAATGATTTCACTCGGAACAAAAAATATAGGTGATTGAAACCAAGGAGTTCATATTCATAACTCAAGGTTGAGACTCACCAAGTCTGTCACTTGACAGACCAAGGAAGAACGCAATCTCAGCGGTCTGTCTGTCACAGAGGATGATAGAGGATAAGATAAGATCGTTGTGTCAGTTGGGTATATCTTAGTATATGGAACTATCTGTTCCTTTCTCTCATTCTAGACGTACCAGGCTAAGACGAACACTGTATCTCCCAACATGTACGCCAACATTCGATTTTTACCAATAATTCGTTCGTAGCCAGGACTAACATTTACTCAAAAAAGTATTCATCGCTACTGGTGAGACCGCTATCCCTCATGGGATACAATGTCCTCCAGCTGAGTCTTTGGAACAGCTGCTGAAAATGCCTTTCTCGCTAGTCTTGTCTGCGTGGCTTGCTCGTATGCATACGCAAAACTAATCAAATCAAACTCTGAAAAAGCAGTCCCGAGAAATGATAGGCCAAAGGGTACCCCAGGTGCAGGATACACGAGATTCGGACCCGCCTGCCCAATCGACACATTCTCAGGGAAGAAACCAAGGGGAACTGAGTTGTATGTAATGCATCAGCTGAAGCAATCTGAACAGGAAAAAAAATTCAAGCGAACCCGTGACGATAGGATATCCAACGATTGCTAAAATTCAAGTAAAACTTCCGATTTTCTTGACTATCATTCGGCTTACCAGGTGGGACAGTTGTAAAGCCTGTCGCTGGAAGAACCAACGCATCGAGTTGGTGTTTCTGGAGCACGTCATCAATCCCTCTTGTTGATCCAAGATCGTGGTCAGCTGCAAGTGCTGCAAAGTAGGCTGCATCAAAGCCATTCGTTGCCTCGGAAGCAATTAAACTGGGAGAGATAGGTTAGTTTGACATGAAATGGCCAGCATGAAGTAAACAAACATGGATTGAGACTGAAACTGGGGGGGCGTTTCAAGCTCTGGATTGTCTTCGTTGAACTTAATCAGATCTGCAAGGCTACGGACGCCAGACGGGTTTGCGATCAGCGACTCAAACCACTCATTTAATTGAACCTGAAGAAAAAAATGAGAGGACATAAGGACAAGTCCTGGGAGACCACCTTAAAATCGACGCTTAGGACAATGGTCTCATTTGTAGCGCTGATAATCTCTGCTGCAGAAGGAATATTCGCTGGATCAATGACTGTAGCACCCAGTCCGCGTATGACATCAAGGGCTTTCTCGAATTGCACATCCACAGATGGATCATCGCCAGAAATACTCGTATTCAGAAAAACTTGACGAGGAACGCCTATTCGTTTCCCTTCTAGGGCGTCCTTTGTCAGCGCCTTCCCGTAATCTGGAACCTGATTAGGTTGAGCAAGTGTGAAATTATCCTGAGGATCTTTTCCAGCAATGACAGAAAGGACGATAGCAGCATCAGCAATAGACCGAGTCATCGGACCAACAGTATCTTGATGTGCAGATATAGGAATGACTGCAGGAACAGGAACGGTGAGTTTTCAGTTACAGACCCAACGAAAAGAGAAGTTAACCTCCCGCCCGGGACGTTAGTCCAACAGTTGGCTTGATTCCCGCGAGATTATTGTTGCTAGAAGGACATGTAATGCTCCCATCCGTTTCCGTTCCTAAAGTAACCGCTGCTAGTCCAATTGATGCTGCGACACCAGAACCGGCTGAAGAACCACATGGGTCGGCATTTGGAAAGTATGCATTTGTACACTGCCGCCCACGTCCCGACCAGCCATTGGGTAGATTCCCGCGGAATTCAGCCCATTCGGACATATTAGCCTTCCCTTTTGTTCCGAGCTTCAACACTTGATAGTGTTACCAGCACTAGATTTCGACGAACCCAGAATTATAGCACCAGCAGCACGAAGTCTCTTTACAACGCCGGCATCATCCGGAACGATTGATCCCAGCAAGCTAAATGAGCCCGCCGTTGTGTTCATGCCTAGTACTTGATTTAGCTACATAATACATCTATCAGGCAACCTCACCCTCCGAAGCTACAGTGGCAATGTTATCCTGAAACAGCTGTTAGAAGAGAACGTAAAGAACGTGGGACAACGCACCTTGAGAAGGACGGGAATACCATGTAAAAGCCCTCGCTTTCCCTTGAGCTTGCGCTCGTTGTCAAGTGCGGCAGCCTGAGAGAGTGCAGAGGGATTGGTCTCAAGGACAGCACGTAAGGCAGGCCCTTGAAGATTGACTTCATTGATCCTAGAAAAATACGCCTTTCATTATTTCTGAGCTCTTTGCCCTGCTTATCGAGGTGCAAGTACAACTCACTTTCACAAGATCCACACTCGTAAAGTGCCCAGCTTCCATCCCATTCTGCAGTTCCTCGATGGAGGCCTCATACAGGTCAGGAAATACAATTGGCTTTGAACGGGAATTAAGGGAGTGTGCCCAGGTATTTCCAAGGAAAAGTAGAAGTAGTGCAGAAATCAGATAAGGAAAACGTAACATCGGTTTTGGGCGTTCAAGTTGATCAGGAAAAGGGGGAAGCAGAGCTGGAAGATTAACCAATTTGTCCATGACTTAAAGCTGATTTGATCCAACAGATACTACAAGGGAACAAGTTCCAGAAATATGCTCCTTGCTCACGTCGACTCTTCGACTCTTCGCAGACCCATATGACGAATAGAAACGAAGGATCAGATGACGTTTTCTGCAAATGAGAGGTTTAGTCAAACATGGAGTCAATGAGGTGAAGTCGACAGCCAGAATTTACATCGTCTGACAGGGATTGAATGAGAAACTCAGGCCAAGGTTAGATAGCTCTGGTCAGTGTTCTAAGCACGCTGCCTCAGCTGAGAAAGACTTTCCTTTCACATCCTTTCACATCCCTATACCCAGAGACACCAATCATAATATATATGTATACAATTACATTCACGGTGTGTGGCTTTTCGATTTAAACCGTGGTAAGATCAATCATATATGTACGCACTGATATCTCATTCTTGATCACAACCCTGGACAGCACTGCTGAAAGGTTTTGTTTTTTCTACATCCTCAAATCCTCCTTGTCTTCTATGGCCGAACTCTGACCACTCGAATCAGGAATAGGTGGTCCTGAATAATGTCGCCTCCCATCTGGAAACGACAATCTCATAAGCATTTCTCAAATTTCAGGCCAATTGTAGTACTTACTCATGATGTACCATATAGCACTAATGGCAGCGAATCCAACAAACACCACCGACGCGTAATCTATCAAATCGTGATCAAAAATTGTTCATGAAGAATTGTTCAATGTCTCACTCACTCATGCTCGTTGAAGTTACAGGAATCACAGCCGGCATAGAGAATAATACCATCTCAAAGAATACCCACAGCACCGCGATACAATTGATGAAATAACCCCAACGCCCAAGACTATAGGGCGCATCGAGCACTTCACGGCGATGATTGAGAACCGACAGCAGCACCGGAAACGCATAACTAACACCCAAACACATAACAGCTACTCCGACGAAAGCGTTGAAAGCGGTACTTGATCCGAGGAAAATCAGACCAAGTAGAACTTGTACCGTTGTTGACAACAAATAGGCATTGATAGGGACACCCTCCAGGAAACTGTGGTTCACCTTGCCAAAGAACGTAGAATAAGGGATGGCTTTGTCCCTTGCGAAGCTCCATGTAGCTCTTGATGCAGCGCAGCAGATAGATATGGCACAGAATATACCTGTCATGAATACTAGCTTGGAGTCAACCACAGGCAGTTATTTACACGGATAGCCACTTACTTATGAACCACTACCGTCGAAAGATCGAAAGATCAGTATCATTAATGAGCATCCAATATTAAGCGCATACCATGCCAAATCCTCCTCCACGTGAGCCCATTACCGTGGTGAATAGAACTCCGATAGGTTGACCGCCAGAAACTGTGCATAACACTTATAAGCATCCTTCGAAAGTAATTAAAATGACCTCACCTGCAAGAAGCATGTTGATATCAGGCAACGTGAAGACCAGTGGGAGGAGGAATAGGACTCCCGTTAGAAACCCAATGGGTATGGCCCATACCATTGCTTGAGGAACTTGTCGTGTTGGGTTGCGGACTTCTTCACACATGCTCGCGACTGTCACAGGATATATAACCATACACATGTACTGTTTCATGCCCAATACTCACTCATCCCAGTACCCGAGTAAGCGTAAGCTGCGGGCGTCATAAGCTCTGCAAGGATCAAACAGAGATGAATCGGTTTCACCTGGCTGGAATGGTGTTAATAATGGCGAACAACGACAATTAAGTGCTCTTACTGGTAATAGTCCTACGAAGAATGACCATCCCGGTGTCCAACCTGATACAGAAGGATCAAAGAACCCGAGTGCGAATGATGCTGGTCGTCTACCAGCCATAGCCTTCACGGACAGTGATATGAGTATGGCTTCATAAGTCACGGTCAAAATTCGACTCAAACGAACGACTAGATGAAAATCCTCACCAAGCATGCCAAGTAGGGTCCAGACAGCAGACATGATCTATCAAAGATTAGTTGAATCCCACTACACAAGCTATGGAAACGAACGTACATCAACCAAGGGGAGCAGTCGGTTGAAAAAAATGCCGAATCCAGTTGAGAACGTCGTGACCGCCAAGAAGACCAAGTCTGGACAAATCCAAGTCAGCATTGTGCAACCGATCTTAGTCGTCAGACACACAAGTTTGCCAAGGTGTGGCCGTCCAATCGGGATTATAGATTCCAGTGCCTGCAACCAGCAATTGAGCCGTTCCCTGTAGTCATTAACAGAAACATGTTCCATAGGTATGGGTTGACATACAAAGTTTACAGATAGACTAACTGTCCATACACCGACCATGGTTAACCATCCATTGATCCAAGAACACAACAGTCGATAGCGCGGCGAAGCCAAACGAAATGCCCAGTAGTATGCACCCGCGGATGTCGGATATTTGGAACAAATTTCTGCCAAAGAGAGAGCAAGCGTTTCACAAAACACCGATACCGTTACCAAACTGGTTATTCATTTAGCAATAGAGGGACTCATGGGTGAGAGATATACCCCCAGACCATGACTGCAGGCCCACCTGCAGTCAAAGAAGTTGCGATAGGCGTCGCGAGACCAAAAGCTGCAGTTTTGTGGTCTCTCAGAGTACAATAATATATCTAGGAAAAATACTTACGGACTGCCATGATCGCTATTTATTCACGACCAAAGGTCTCATGAGAAGCACGCCGGTATCGCGAGGAATGATAAACAAACCCATGAGCACTGGGAGAGTCATGATGATCCATTTTGAAAGGAATAGGGCGACTACTACTCACTGAACAGGGTATGGAAAAGGCCTCTGTTCTAGATTACAGGGATCAGAGGATTTGGTGAAAGGTCAGTCAATAGACATCTGCATACTCGCGTCATTTCTTGTGTATATCCCAACTTCTTGAGGTCCTGAGCAGCTTCGTCTGTTGGCATGCCGCTTGCCTTTGCTTGGGAGGACATTGTTCTGCCTGGAACCGGTTTCTGGGGAGATTTTTGAGAGTGTCATGGAGGGAGCTAGAAGTCTTCAAATATCCCTTCAAAGATACTCTCGCGAACCCGATTGACTCGCGAAAAGCCGCCTTGAATCCTCATTGAACACTTGGATATCGTGATCTCAATATGGTAGTGAGCTTTCCACGTTGCATCCATTGTGGGTTTCTCTATCCCCGTAGATCTAGGACGTGAGAAGTAATGTATCTCACGGGATTTGATTAGCAAAAGGTGACAGGCTCAAAATCTGTGAATTATGTATGGCTAGCGAGAACAGATGGGGCAGAGAACCTGTAGCTGCTACAGTGCCGTGCCTTGCTTCTGGATGCCCACATAGAGACACAACCTGGAGTATTTAATACGAGATGCGGAATGTCCAATCTACAGATAGGAGATGGTTGCGTCCCATGGCAAGGTCACATCCAGTCACATTGAGCTGTCAAGTCCCATGCTTGACCACGTCACACATTGTGACACTTTGCCAAAGTCCGCTTGTCCCCAGTAGTCATTGAGGACTATGAGTGGTAGTTCAGAAAAGTAATCATATATCTGAAATTCTGAGGTAGCATCCTTGTTTTCAAGGTCTGATCTGCACCATGACCAGATCAAGCAAAAGGGCTTGGGGGGCCTGGAGACTTGCAGAAATATATCCATTCAAATGG
>Ga0157366_1000613_pt1 | contig 15346 bp, 14 predicted proteins | sample AttbisABBM1_FD_113149 | JGI IMG/M metagenome (GOLD analysis project Ga0157366, IMG submission 113149) | Fungus gardens microbial communities from leaf cutter ant in Botucatu, State of São Paulo, Brazil - Atta bisphaerica ABBM1 | ecosystem: Host-associated > Fungi > Mycelium > Unclassified ...
AATAGAATCATTGACAATTTTTCTAATCATGTTTCTTTCCATTTATTTAGTAAATGTAACAATTGTACCTTCAAAAAATACATTCAACAACTTAATGCTTTAGCAATTGAATCCTCCAATTCTCCAACCAATGCACTCATAATAATGGACACTAGTATCAAGAATAATGTTGCTATATCTATAGCTCATATCCATGTCCACAATAAGCTAATAGTTAAAACTCTTCACCATGCTGTCAACATTACAAGCTCTAAAGCCAAATTCTTTGCTATCAGATGTGGTATCATCCAAGCCATCTGCTCACATGAAATATCCAAAATCATCATCATTATGGACTCTATTCATGCAGCAAAAAAAATCTTCGATCTGTCTTTGCATATGCTCCAAAAACAAGCCATTCTTATACTTAAGAATCTCAGAGAGTTCTTTAACCATCATCATGAAAATGTAATTGAATTCTGGGAGTGTCTGAGTAAAAGCAACTGGAAGCTTCACAAAGTCATTGATACTGAAACGAAGTCATTCAATCTTGCTCCTCTTATGCCAAACAAGAACTCCTGGGATTTCAGCAGAAAATCAGAATGTGATGACATTATCAACAAATGGAAGATGATGTTCCAAGTGTTAGACCTTAAAGGAAATAACTTCCTAGACTTTGTTAATAGTGATGATAACATTTTGGAACTGACCTATAGCAAGGGCAGTACATTGCTACAACACTTTGGCCATTCAAACACGCTATGTGCCAGAGCAACAAGAGCAATAACTAATCATGCTCCAATAGGAGAATACTGGCTCCAATTTTTCCCCAATGAAGAGTTCAGTTGTCCATGTGGCCTCTACCCTATTGAATTGAGACAACACATCCTTCACAAGTGCAGAAGATTTAACAAGTATTGGAATCCAAGAAGGGATTCAATTGCTCACTTCATCCAGTTCATAGATAGAAATCTGAGAGCATTTGCATTTCTGTCTTCATTGACTTAGTTAGTGGGTCATCTAGTCTTTTCTCATCCTCATATTCTCTTTTTTCTTGTTTTCTTTCTTTTTCCTCTTTCCTCTATGTTGGTCCAGTCGCTATGTATGTAGTTACGAAGTAGCTACCACGGTCTGCCACCACGCTCCGTGTAATAAATTGTTGATTTATAAAAAAAACATGACCATACAATGACTATACATGACTCACAAATCCTTGCTCCGGGTAATTTTGATCGTTTATGTATAATCATCATGAACGCAGAAAATGGAGTGCACATGCGCGGGTAAGGTAGTGGTACTCATAAGTGTTAATAGAGGACAGAGACAGAGACAGAGACAGTTTGCCTTCAGCAACCGGACATGGTACCTGACGTCATCTTCCATTACTATGAAATTCATACGTCACAGAACATTTTACACTACAGATCGTTATAATTGAATTGGTGCATTATGACGACATGCCGGATCTGACATTTTCTGATTTTTCTGACGCATATGCTTCGTGTGATCCTGAATTTCACAAGATCGTGTGAGAATGTTAATCGTTTGACAATACTATAAGGAGACATCTAAACCGCGTTCAATCGTCAAGTCATGATGGATATATCCCAGGAAAATAATAAATGATAATCATACATAGGTATACCTTAGATACAACTAACATCGCATGCCCTTCCTCGTTTTCTTGCCCCTTCTAACAGATATGGGCGCTTTACTGGCTTTCGACGGACTCTCCGGAGTTTGAGTCTTTAGAAATTCCATCAACTTCTTCCGTTCGTCCGCCAATCCTGGGTCTTCATACACTACACGCATGCTCTCCTCCTGTGACAAACCATTGACATTTTCATCGGAGCTCCGTGTCCGTCGACTGCTATTCATCTGATGGCTTGCATCCTTCTTCAACCCTACAGCAGATTCAATGACAGGTAGCATGTCACTTTCAACAAGGTCAAACGACTCAAATGGGCTTGTTGGGGCCACGGCAAAAGGAGTTGTGGCTACTTCCGCCGCTCTGAACTTTGAGGCTGAGGCCTGCCTTGATAGTGCCTGCAGAATCATATTTATCAGTACAAACTTGCAAGCCATAACCAATGTATAACTCACCTTATGTCTCTGGGGTCTCTGTCTCTTCGAGTTTCGGCCACCATCCAAGATTTCATCATCTTCGGATCTATGCCTCTTCAAAGCCCTCGTTATACTTTCCTGAAGTGCCTTGGTCGCTTCGTGATCAATCTTGGTAGGGGAAATGGACGATCGACTTCCAGCCTTCGCCACTTTCATAGGTGAAGGAGTTCGCGATGAAGGTATTTTGGCTGTCAATCGTTCATGTTCCAGTTCTCGCCAAGATGATTTCGGGGCGTCATTTCCAGCACCTGGGTCAGATTGGGTGACAGATTCCTGAATGTGTGATGGACATGTAGGCGTGAGGGGAAGGGAACCAGATTGGGATAGAGCGGATACTACTGAATTGACTTGCAATGAGTGGGTTGTTTGGAATCTCTGAGGCGGTTCAGCCTGTGATTCAAAGCTGTCAGCTGGAAAGTGATCAACTGGTGTGATGTCTTTCGCTTTGCCTTTGCCATCCACCTCCACTTCTATGGGCACCCCCAAGTCTAGTTTCAGCATCTCCTTCGACCCAACAACGCTGCCAGGAACGAGGTGATCCTCTAATGAGGGAATAATGCCTGTGGAGACGATGGCAGCTAGCCAGCTCATCTTCACTACAGGTTTTCCCCATTCGCACGCTTTGGCAAATTTGGGGCCGGTAGCGGATGGGCAGAGGAGATGGGTTGTATTTTTTGAAAAGTTTGGAGCAAGTTTGATGCCTAGAGCCCTGAGCAGGCGACGAAGGCCGCATGATTCGGACTCATCAAAGCCAGAAAAACTCAAGATAACATTCTGAGCATCTATTATCGACTATGAGTTGAATCTGTGCAATATGCAGGGTGTGGTACACGTACCGGCAATAGGAGTTGCAATACCAAGAGGTGAAAAGGACAGATCCTGATCAGGTGGACATATGCGATCTTCGAAGATACATCGTTCTAGCCAGCATTCTGTCCTATACTTGCGGCGAAGAAGGAGATCTGTTTCCTCTCGGTACAATTTGCTTCCACTAAGACTATGTTAGCACCAGACGTAGTCAATGAAAAGGCTCAACACACCTAACTAACCGTACAAGGATGAAGTCAACCTCCTCATCGTCTGCTGCAACCATTTGTCCTCCATATAATTCAATTGCATTCTTAACGGTCATTGTTTTCGCTTCACCGAGTGCACGAAACCGACATCCAGTGAATATGGTAACAGCAGCACCGGATGGGGCATCCAAATCCACAAAAGTCGAATTTTTTTCAGGTGTACTTGGTAATGGAGCCACAGATTTTGCAAAAACACCGGCGCAGGTAACTGTACGCCTGAATGGCTGCTTGGAGTTGCCGATACTTTCGGCTTCAAGTATAGCAGGAGCAAAGGAATTGGTTCGCTTAAACACCGATAGCACGTTCTTTCCGGGTTGAATTTCTGCGAGGACCTCGGAAGTTTGCAACACCGTTGGATCGGAAGTTGTGCGAATAAGTTTGGTGCCCAAGACCTGGTAACCGCGTCTGCTGAGCAAACTCGCCCAGATCTGAAGGGTCACATCAGGGAGGACTTTTACGGTAGCGACTTCATCGTCATCATCCTGACTTGAAGATGGAAGCTGTTGTTTGGATGTCACCTGCGGAGGTAAAGCTATGGATAATCTATCCATCTCCGAAGGTAAGAAGTTTGCCACTATTGCTCCCGTTAGTCATGATAATCAACACGACGACGAAAATAAAATAAATCACACCCTCGGGATGAGTCTTCCGCTCTGGTCTTGGGCGGCTGACCTCGTAGCGAGCCTCATCGAGTCGACCTGCGTGAGTGAGGCCCTGTTAGTCCAGGTGAGACTAGCAGATACGAAACTTACCGCCAAAGTCAAGAGAGTCCCAGAACCATTCCTCCCAGACTAGATGTATGACAGCTTCTTTGCGGTTATTGAACTTTTCTGCGTAGCGCATCTTCTCTGTTTCCTCATCTCCGGAGCACAAAAGATGTGTGACCTTGACTGGCCGCTCCAGGTTTTTGACATAGGTTCCGCCATTTTGTGTCACCAGACAATTGATCTCGACACGTCTGTCCAAGTCTGTGATGCCAGAAAGACACAATACCACGCCAGAGAATGCAGGGAGGCGGTGAGATTCAACACTCTGAAGCAAGTAGTCAAGCACAGCACTGGCTGGACAATGCACTTACTTGCTCAAGATCAACGTCGTCCCCACGTAACCAAACGTCGTAAGCTTCTTCCAACCAGGAGGGTTTCATGATAGGTATTTTGCGTTCCAGGGCGCACTGTGCAGTTCTGGGCCGAGGTTCACAATATTGTGTTTGAGCTGCCTTACCATATACTTCGCCCCTCCATGAGCACCCGCTATCAAGTGCGTGACTCTGTCCGTGAATGCGTTGACATGCGTTGCACCTAACTCTGAGGCTTTCCTGAACAATGTCGGCTTCTTCGTGTCAGGCTGTGAACATGTTCAGGCTCAAATTTAATCGCGCGCCTTTTCCTTGATGCCTGTTGCGCACAGAACAAAATTCTTGAATGGCCGGGGGCAAAGATCAGCGACTATAGTATCGTCACTGTCGGCCTGACTCTCTTGAGCCAGGCAACTTTCTGGCACGGCAGAGAGGTGAGCTGGCACAGGCCGTAGCTTGACATTGGGGACCTGTTCTGAGCATAAATACAGATCCCTGAGCCTATACAAGGGTAATAGTACCTTGTTGGATTTGTTGGCCCTGCGCCGCATTTTCACGAACGATAAAACGCGACTGGTTTGTTGTCAGATTCAATCGAGATTCGGTTTAGGGCGGGTCAGTGCGCGTGGCCGACGGCAATCAATTGCAATTGCCAATCAATTTCTAAACTTATTTCCGTATGATGTTAGTATGATGTTACCGTCCACGAGAACTAGTTTGTTTCGAAAAGAGACCAGAAGGTGGAGCGTGCTGTCGAGGGTTTCTGTATAAAAGGTAAGTTATTTTTGTTGCTAGACTCAGCTCTCTCCCAATTTTCTTTCGTTTCGGACTGATGAGCGCAAAGGACTTCAAAGACTCTAAAGACTTAGTTGTCGCCCGCTCTCAGTCGGTTCGGGCATCCGATGACTCCTTCAGGCATGACTCAATGGATCTCCAGGACGGGGGCATTGATAATGTCTATGCTCGAAAATGCGATCTTCGTGCGTTTGTTCTCCTTTATAAAATTTCACCGCGATCCCTGACAGTCGTCGATAGTCAATGACTGCCTACAGAACGAGTCAGTACACCATAGCCTGGGGTGGTGGTGGTTCATTTGGGGCCTTACCATCTTTCGTTAGGATCGGTTTTGGTCGTTACCAATGGCAATTATTCATTCTAACAGGCCTCGGATGGATGGCTGACAGTAGGAATTCCAATATGTCTCACCATTCCTTCACTTACATTATGTCTAAGACCTATGGCTGCAAGGTCTTGCTGTTGTGCTCCCTCAAGTTCAACAAGAACTTTTGCCTACCCGCGCTGAGTTTGTTACTCTCTACGTTGGCCTTGTTCTTGGCGCTACGACGTGGGGAAGTTTAGCTGACCTCATTGGTAGACGACTCTCTTTCAACGTTAGTACTTTTCGTGCGATAGGTTTATCTCTTCTCATGTCCAAATCACTGCTATTCATGGGTACTGACATATAATTCCTCCTCTTCCATTGACTGTCCACCATCTATGACAGATCACATTATTTTTAGCAGCTGTCTTTGGTGTAGCAGCTGGTGGCGCACCCAATTTCGTTACTTTCGCATCACTTGTGGCATGCATAGGATTCGGCATCGGTGGCAAGTACGTGTAAATTAGAACTTTTTTTTTATGCCCTCAATATTGATACCACATTTTTCCCACAGTTTACCGGTCCTTCCCTCCATTCTATAGGAAGACTCCAATTCAAATTTCTCCATTAGGTGCGCTGTATCTTGAAAACATCCCACAGTCTCACCAGGTTTGTCTGTCTGTCTTATCTTGCCACGGGTTTTGGGTTCTGATCCTTGGCAGTGGACATTGACTTTGCTCTCGGCATGGTGGGCTGTCGGGCAATTGGTTGCCTCGCTTATTGCCTGGGCGTTCATTGGTAACTTTTCATGCTCACCAGACGTCCCAGTAGGCCAATGTCAGAAGGCAGACAACATGGGCTGGCGATATAACTTGTGTGTATCTCATCCCGTTCCTATCGGTTGGAGACCCAACTAATGGCTCATCTAGCTACATGATGTAAGTTATCTACTATATGGCGAGGCCGGAGAAGACAAGGTCCTTAATTAGACTTTGACAGGGGCTTCTTAACCTTCCTTATGTTTGTTTTCCGATTCATTGTCTTTGACCTTCAAGAATCCTCCAAGTATCTCATTGCACAGCAGCGTGGCGTTGAAGCGGTCCAGGTTCTTACTCCTTGTTAACTGTGTAAAGTTGATATGCATGACTAATGCATTCGTCACAGGTCCTTGAACATATCGCTAAGCGTAATGGCAAGACCATTTCACTGAGAGTGGAACACCTCTTACAGATTAATGCTACTCCCAACCGAGAGACTGTTTCAAGAACAACATGGCAGGTCCTCAGGCCGTCCTTCTCGCTGTGCATCATAGTTTTCTGAAAAATCTATTTTATCCCCTGACATAATTGTCCATGTCCATTTCATCAGATCACATGTTCGGCCCCTCTTTTCCGGTAAGCGTATGGCAGTTCAATCACGATTCTCTCATGGGGTAAGATTACTTAATTTTCCTAGATTAATAATTACTCACTGCCACTATAGCACTCATCGGCCTCGTGTATCCTCTCTTCAACTCTTTCTTGCCTCTTTACCTTAGTAGCCGCTTTGCTAGCGCTTCAAGTATTGGCACCACCTATAGGAACTATGCTATCATCTCTGCCCTGGGTGTTCCTGGATCTCTGATTGCATGCTTCATCGTCGACTGGACCAGGAAATCCAATCATGCGGCCGATGACCTAGAAGAGATTCAAGGAGATAACGAAGAAAAGATTCGTTGTCAAAGGTTGCCGAAACGATGGAGTGTTTGGCAGGGGCTCACTGTTGTGGGGGGGGAGGAAGCTTACTATGGCTGTGTCAACACTGCTGACGGGAGTGTTCTTGTTCTTGTTTACGATGAGTCAGAACCAGGCTGCCGTGCTGGGCTACTCTTGTGCAAGTGGTCTTACGCAGTCAGTACTTCACCATTTTGCTCAAGTGAATTGGTAACTGAACGATGATTTTTTTCTGACAGGAATGCTGTATGTGCATTCGTTGTTGGTTATCATTGTTTACCTAGTTTCTGACCCCTTTTAAGATGTACGGCGTACTCTTTGCTTACACACCTGAGGTTAGTCTTATCCCATTAACCTTCATTCCCAGTAATCAATACTTATTGGTATTCTTTCGTTCAGGTCTTCCCTGCTCCTCACCGTGGAACAGGTGATGCTATGGCTAGTAGTAGTATTAACCGTGTTACAGGTATTCTTGCTCCTATCATTAAAATCGTCACTACCACCCCCACTGGTGCTGGCTCAAACGGAACGGCCAATAGGTGTGTGTCTTCTAACATATTTCGTTGATAATTGTTTATGTTCTTGCAGCTCTGTCTTTGTTTCAGCTGCCTTGCTGACTGTAACAGCTTTCTTCATGATCTTCCTCCCGATCGAGGTAAGTTATAGCAGGTGCCACAAAATCACCATAACTGACGTCCCGTTAATAGCCCGCTGGACGGGCAGCAATGTGAAGTACCGCATAATTTACAATCACGTCAAGAAGGTATTTACAAACACGCAGTAGGTAGATAGCGTTTATATACCATAATATGCTGGTAATATTTATGTATATACCAAAGAAGAAATTGTCATATGTAGTATATGCAAAGAAAGAAATAATGGCATCAGGCACAGTCTAGTCCAAGAAACTGGCTGGTTGGTCAAGATAACCAGAAATTGACGTGTAGACTAAAAAGACTAAAACTGTTGTGCTGCCATTGATTACCACCATGATGATCGTGACTCGTAACATAGTCCTGTATCAAGTACAATCAACCCTGTTTTCGTGAACTGCACAATCCGTCCACTAGCCTCATCCATCACGGGTGGATCGGCATCCCACTGTCCAGGATATCCTCTTTCCCGAATGGCAACTGAAGCCCTCAACCTGAACTCTCTATTCCGGTGCACCTCATCCTCGATCCACATGTAACTCACAGTTGTTGAGCTCGAGTCTCGGTGTCTGAAAAATGCCTTTGATACACCAAGACTGTATCCTGACTCTGCCGTGGTCTCGTAGTCAACTAGTTTAGAGAGACGTGGTTTGGCTTTCTGGTCTCGAGGAATGGAGATACCATAAATACCGTCTTGGGAACAGAGAGCAAAGCGTGTCATGAGAGATGGCAGATCAAAATAAATGGGCGAGAGACCACCACGGTAGAGGCGCGCGCCGGGACAGGGAAGTTTCCAAAGGGGTGCGACCACATCAAAGACATCAAGGAGGTTAGCTTGGGTAGTTTGAAAGGGAGGTATCGGGTAAATAAACATATTATTTTTGGAGAAAGCGGCGATGCGGTTCGCTTCAACAATGCGGATTTGTTCCTAGACTCGATGAGAGGCTGCAAGGGTATCAAACTGCAATGACTTACGACTCCTTGGTCTACAGGTATTCTGACTCGGGTGTGTGTGATTGAGGTAGATTGTTGCCATTTGAGAACTTCAAGGAATGAACCCTCTTTCGTCCGTCTGGAACGGGCGAGCAACTCGCCGGAGACATCGACACTTGTAAATTTACCGGTGCCGGGCACCGTGAAAGTTGAGAGATGTCGAGCTTTCAGCCGTGCTCCCTTGCCATGACCTTCCAACTGAATTCGATATATACGCACATGTGCTGGTGTATTTGTCGTTTCTGTGATAGGAATATTAGCGTGTGCTCAGTCTGCTGACAGAACCCACAAACCGCGCACGACATTGATCGTCAGGACCAAGTTGAAAGTTAAAGTCTTGATGCTTCTGTCGATATCTACGGCCATTAACAGTGTTCGATTGGCGTCCAGTTTGTGCATTGGTTCAATCAATTCGACCATGTTTGGATTCTTCTTGTCGAGGTCATATACAGAAATACGTCCAATACCCTCCACGTCTGGCACTAACAACCATCTTCCGCCTTCAACCAAGTGAAAAATTGCAGGCGTTGGACACTTGATCGGCCTATAACGTGTGGCTCCTTGTTTTTCGTTCCGCCATCCAAGTTCGACTGATAGACGTGATAGCAACCAACGTTCGAGTTCTTCTGCTGAATAGGCTTCGACTGGTTCTTCTGGTGCTGGGTTACGGCTCTGGAATGATGTGAAGCGAGTGACAAGATTGACCCAAACTTCACGTGTCTTGGTTGCACGATTCCATGATTTACATGTCTAGTAGGTATCCTTGTCGTTCATACACTCTTGAAATCAGAGGGATGCTTACTCGTCTGACTCTTAAAACCTCCCTCCAATGAAGATGCAGAAGGACTTCTGTTTGGAGTTCAAGCGACAGATTCTGAAACGAGGGTCTTGCGGATATAATTTGTCCTGGAGGAGGCTCAGGAGCTTGACAGAAGGTAGCACTGCGTTCAGTCTGCCCAGCTGAGCTATCATTTGAAAAAACATACCTTGAACCTTTTTTGTTTCTGAGTACTTGCTCACAAGCCATCTCAGAAGACGGGAAGAGATAGCGAGCACCCACCATGTTAGTTCGAGTAGGTAGAAGAGAACGGTAGAAAGACTCATAAAGGATCGTGAGGGAGAAATATCATTAAGATAGAAATCCAACGGCGCCTGTTGAGTCCCAAATCAGGTATTAATATTTCGAGACACTCAATTTTTCAAAAAATAAATTGTCTCTTGCAGACGACGATCCTAACGTAACTCGACACCCTTCCAAACGGCTTTGCGAAGACTCAAATTGTTCAAGGCCCGCAATTGCGTCTCCGGTGCAGCATCCAGCTGCCGGACTATATGTCCATGCTCATTTGTTGATCTATGGTGAAGAGTTTGAGATTGACATTTTCGAAATATCTTCAGCCCGGAGGTCGGGATGTTGGATTTAAACTCGCAATCAACGTTTGCGATAGCGCCGTTGCGGAGGTAAAAATTTTTCTTCTGCCCCAAGAAAAACCTGGACTCACTCACCCATGAATAACATTGCAACGAGTAATCTCCTTTTCTATGATCTCCTTCCAGCGAAAAATTCTGGAAGGATTAGGGTTGTATATCTTCGTAATAGCTTCGACGGATCGCCAGTGATTTATTCCAGAAAAATGAGAACTGATTCTCTCTTCCTTTACCTGCAAAATCTGAAAACTATTCTTGCTCAACAGTGGAGTCATCATTTCACTGGGAAGTACAAATGGAGGACAATTTACAGATCATGGATTTGGACCTGAACTCATCGGTAGATCGGGAAATACGCCAATGTGGCTTGGACCACTGATATTTGAATCTGGACTGTCGTTTTATTCAACGCCTCGGAACTCTGATGCCAACCCATTCTCAAGACTTCGCCTTCACTTCATCGGACCAAGATAGTCATATAATCGACGGGCCATCTCATTTGTTCGCCTCACACGAGAAAATGTCGAGTTTGTTTACTGTAATTAACAAGACAACTATGTAGACAAAGTATCAACAGCAAAACAATGAAGAGGAAGGAGGTAGAGGTATCGCGGGCGCCGGGAGCAGAGGAGTCATTAAAGTCGTTAAATCTAGCACCATAGACAAATATACTACATAAGCAATAGATAAAAAGTGAAGCAGGGGCAAGATAAAGGATGGAACAAAAAGGTCCAAGATCAATCACTGAAGCACACCGAAAAAAACCAAATGCATGCACAATGGAGAAAGGTGTTAAACTAGACAGGTTCCACGTATCATCCAGACATAGCGCTCGAAATGGTGCTCGCACCTTTCTCAGGTCCCAGATACGCCGAACTGGGACTTTGCAGCATCACTCTTTCAGGTCTGCTGCCACTACCACTGCTGCTCCCGGCTCTAGATAACACAAGATCATTGGCATTGTCTTGGATTCGATTACCGAAAGCAGACAAAGCAGGCGAGATATGTCCACGTCTACGGCCGTCGGAAGTGATACTACCAGATCTCACTAATGACTGCGTGAATGATAAAGCGGCACTACCATTTGTTCCTGTTGAACGGGCAGCAGAGAATCCCGATGGGTGTGAAGAGTTGGAGCCGTACAAGAGTTCTCTCCGTGCGGATGCCGCTGCTGACCCTGTTGATCGGAGAGGAGAAGAGGGCCCAATATGTGAACGCATGGAGTGGAGAGAGCCTTGCTCTGACATGAAGTCTATCCCAGCAACGTACATTGGCTGAGAAATTGTTAGCACATTGGTAAGCCAGATCTTACGGAATGAAAACTGACCATTCCAAAGGTAGTCCTTCTGGCGAGCCGTTCGACATCATCGTCGCCGTTCGTTGAGGTAGCAGCAGCCATTGAGCGCCATCCTTCTCCAGCAGTAGGTGGCTCCTCCTCTAACACATCGATCGTGATATCAGTTTCTACATTCTGATCAATACCAGGTGAACTGGCTGTGTCTTTTAACAGCTCTGAACGCAGCTTTGATTGCTTTGGATGCGAGACAGCATCAAGGCCAGGAGGGGATAGATATAGGCTGGTACTTGAATGACTGCTTTTGCCAGTGGTACAATCAACAACTGTAGCATCTGAAGTAGAAGTCTGAAGCGATGGATTCGAACCGACGTTGAAAATAGCGGAAGGTGCTGGCATATCGAGAACATCACAACCGAGGTCTAAAGCCTGAGCGTAATTACCACAAGGTAGACCAGCTTGTGAGGCGGGATACCGGTTGTCGTGAGATGGCATTTGTGGCTGAGAGAGCTGAGAAGGCATAGTTGGTCTAGTGGTAGATAAGGGTGGGCTCATAGCGGATGTGGCATCCGAAGGTGTCCCAGGTAGAGAAGAAAGTGCATCATGGTATAGGGATCCACCGGAATTTTGACTCCTGCCGCTAACGTTTGAAATTGGTCTGGCTCCATCTGGATTTAGGCCAACACTTACGCTACCTCGCGATAGGATGGGTTCACTCATCTGAGGAGGAGTTAAAACGGGAGGAGGCAGACGGGCTTGTTCAAGATCCTGATCAGAGAGCGGTGACGATTGAAGAAGGGGCTGGTGTTGAGACGTATGTAGACTTTCATTTCTGCGCCAGCTAAGTCGTCTAGCAATAGCACCAAGACTACCAAGGAACGAAGACGTCGAGGGCTTGCCTGTGCGGACCTCAACTGGAAAAGAACCAGGTGAACCAGGTGAAGGTCTCGGCCCCAAATCTCCAATCTTGACCCTTCTCGCAGTTAACAATGTTGCATTTTCATCCGCATCCAAAGGTAACGACGATCGATGAGAGGAAAGAGATGGCCTTTTTGCGAACGGGGGCCGTGGAAGAGTAAAATCAACAGAGCTTTTTAATGCAGGATCAACCAGTTTGGGGGGAGGTATTTCAGCACGATAAGCATAAGCTCCAGAATATCGTTCACGACTTTCTTCTTGTTCCTCCGTAAGTGGCGAAACATTCTCTTGATCTAGCCTTTGCAGTTCTTCAGATGACGGGATTGCGTCCTCACTCATCTCTTGCTCGTATTCCTCCCTAATAGGTCGAATCCCAAGGGTGGGGTGAGCAAGTGGTTCACCGTATCCAGAATTTGTCGATGAGGAATTGGAGGATCCGAGACTGGCAACAGTAGTGGGTAGTGGTGGAGGAACACGTGGAACAATTTTGGATGGCGGTCGAGCACCTATCTCCGTATACTGGGTCGAAGTGCCACTTTCGACAGTCTTTTCCATGATATGTGTACTACCACCATTTCTACCGCGATGTTGTACAAGGAAAGGATCTGCCTCCTCGCCGCTATGTCTCGGGGAGCCACTAACAACATAATAATCATCGTCAATGGGTGCTCCGACGTCTCGGGACCTTCGGCGACGTTTGCCTTTGCAGAAGAGGTAGACGGCGAAGATGAGGACAAGAAGGAAGATAAAACCGAGGATGCTGGCAACGATGACACCGACAAGTTGCCCTCTGGTGAGTCCACTATCGCCAACTCTACTCGATTGAGTAGGAGTCAGTGTAACGGATACTGAGGATATTGGAGAGGACGCGAAGGAGCTTATACTCGCAGGAGTAGTAGTCGTAGAAATGGAAGAAGATACCGCAGTATTGATGGAAGAAGAAAGAGAAGTGGTAGGTATCGCAGTTGTACTTGACGTTGACACAGGAGAGGTTATACCACCATAAGTCCAATCCGGATTCAACGGTATCTACAGTCCAACAATCATTCCATAAGCGATCGACCAGTGACAGCATTAGCAGATGATCTCATGCATCACTTACACTTGGACCATAGTAGGTCAGTGGTAGTAACGACACCGTTGTTGAAGTGGTAATTGGGACTCCGTTTGCATCATCAATCACCGAAGGTATGGGTGTGAGCCAAGGAGGGTACTGCTGAGTCTCAGCGGCCATGTTCCAGCTCTCGTAGAGCGTACGAACACAGAGACTTGTTACTTATTTATTTTGCTATACAAATGAAATTTATCGTCAGTAGAGAGCGTGGGTTCTTGAATGGATGTTCATTAACTTTTCTTCCGTTTTTCCAGCAATAAATTGTACTTACGTTTAACTTTAATGCGGTTATGAATCAGTAATCGGGGGAGGGGGCGCCACGGTGGAGTGGAGGAGGAGGGACAACCCCTGCGAGTGAATTCGAACTGAAGTCACGTGGTTTCGAGTCTTGCGGTTAACCGCAGTTGCTTCCCAGAAGCAGCTGTTCAGCATACCTCGTCCTACACGGAGATGGGAATTATTATTTTCCTTTGCCCTGCTCCAATCCAGAGCGCGCGATATCTCATTTGTTTATTTTTAGAATAAGAGCATATGTCGCCAATCATTCCTTAAATAATCCGCTGCAGTATTCTAACAGGATAGAACAAAATTTAATTTTCATTAAATTATTGTAGATGAGATTAAACTAGTCTAAAAAGCATTCATCTTTCATAAAATACACTCCTTCATTGATATTCAATTGATGGCATCACCAACATATAATTTACAAAAGGGAGTTTTTCTGCTTCTGTTGGTCCTTTCTCTGAAGTGCTATGCTATTTTCCTAATGCTGAGGTATAGTGGCTTTTTGACAGTCATAAAAAAGTAAAATGAATAAAATATCACTCAGAAAATACAAGCAACAACAATCACCTTGAAGTATAGCATTATGTCATTCATTCCCAACTACCCATGCAAGTTGTCATGGGATTTCAGCAGGAAAAATGAGTGTGACGATATTCTCAGTAGATGGAAAATGACATTCCAACTGTCAGATGAAAAGGGTCAACACTTCCTAGAACTTCTTGATGATGACAATAAACCAATTGAACCCTCATATGCCAAAGGTGGACCATGACTTAAATACTTTGGACACTCAAATTCACTGTGCACGAGAGCTTCAAGAGCTATAGTAAATCACATGCCTATAGGCAAGTACTGGCTTAGATTTTTCCCTCAGGAAGAATTTAAGTGCCCATGTGGTCACTATCCAATTGAAATGAGGTGGCACATTTAGAAGATACAACAAATATTGGAATCCAAGGAGGAATACAATAGCTCACTTTACTCTTTCCCTAGAGTTTAACAGTAATGCATTCTCCTTTGGAAAAGTATTACATAGTTGATTAGTGTTTGACATACTGCTCTTTGCTTATTTTCTTCTTTTATGTCTTTTTCTTTCTCTTTTTATCTCTTCCTTTCTTTTTCTTTTTCTCTTAATGTTGTTTGCATCTTAATGTAAGTAGTTACGAAGTAGCTACCATTGACTGCCCTCAAGCCCTATGTAATAAATTGTTGATTTTTTAAAAAAGTATAGCATTATGTAACAAGGTTGTGACCATGTGATATATCTGTTAAATAAGGCATAGGTGATGACTAAGAGATTCTAGTAGCCTTAGTATTAGAAGTGATCTTTGAAGTCTGATCATAATTAATACAAAGTTAATCTTAGAATAGTATTTTATTTAATTAGTATATCATATGATTGCATATACTATTCTCTTTGGATATCAGAGTTGAAGACAATGAACTCTATTTATTTTCTTATTAAAAACTTAGAATTAGAATTTAGTATAATGTCACATGTGACAGTATCATAGTTATTTAGCACAGCCAACCATCCATCACTACAAGTTTTTTCACAAGCAAAAGATTCACAAGCATTAGTTCTACAAACAC
>Ga0157366_1000617_pt1 | contig 15328 bp, 22 predicted proteins | sample AttbisABBM1_FD_113149 | JGI IMG/M metagenome (GOLD analysis project Ga0157366, IMG submission 113149) | Fungus gardens microbial communities from leaf cutter ant in Botucatu, State of São Paulo, Brazil - Atta bisphaerica ABBM1 | ecosystem: Host-associated > Fungi > Mycelium > Unclassified ...
ACTTTATTCCGGAACCTTCTACTTCATCTCGTGATCAATCATGTGACTATGCCATCTGATGTGACAGCGTGACCGATAGGCCCTAACCCAAGTTGTTCTAAAAATAGAAAAATAAAATAAAAAAATGAAGAGTGAAAATAAAAGTCAAGTCCATCATCAACGATCTTGACATTATAATCCTCATGAGACTCTTGTTCTATAAGACTACTTAGTATGTTATTGATCATTTTGATTAGTGATTGCTACAACAAAATATAAGGATCTAGAGTATACTATAATATCAATATATAAGTAATTTTTTTGTCTCTATATTATGACCTAAGTCATAACATATAAACACATAGTAGAACACCTCAGGCTAGCTGTTTATTGCTCCAACTATGGGGCATAAGACTTTGTAACATACTATTAGATTGTTCAAATCAGGTTTTCCACATCTTAGATCTCAAAGATTATTAAATGATCAAATATTCTAGCAGTGCTGGAAATAGACTGATTTAATTGTCAGATATGCTCTGTACAGTCCCATTATAGTTAACAACCATAACTTGCTTGACATTATGTACAACATATTCTGACTTCCAGTCATTTATAGTTGCTTACAGGTGAGTGTATTTCTTTATCTCTTCAATTCAGTCATTTATAGTTGTCCATAGTTTACTGGGTAACTTCTGAGTCATCAGAGTAGTTCCTTAGGTTACTAGGACCTCTTATTCGTCACTTGCGCTCCGATTTTACCACTAATATCATGATAATGATTAAGTAATTGATCAGTGCTATTCTTGCTATTCTATTGTTATTGACTCACGACAAAAAAGGATTTTCACCCCTGTGGCTCACAAATAGAAACTGCTTCCATGAAAAGTAAAAGTCATCAACAACACTGATATAAGCATATTCCTTTCTCTTCTTCTGTCTACTCCTTTTTGGAGATTGAACCGGGCCGTCCAACGATCGATATCTTACGCAGTACAATGGATGTACCCCTTCCTCCCCTTCCAGAAATCACTGATCAAGATTTGGTTCTATCCGTCTTCGTATACCACGAGGAAATGTTAGGATCCTCAGAAGACGAGCAGTACAACGAGGCAGGGCGATTAGCTCAGCTCGGTAGACGGGTCATTGATCAGGCGATTACTTTTCACTATTTCAAGAAGAGAAACCCTGTTCTGTCTGCGGAACAAATCGATGTAGGATTACAAACCGTTTCGTTGCGTACATTTAGTTGAACTCTGGCTCCTTAGGATTTGAGAGATATCAACACCCCCGACTACCCTACTCTCCTGGGACAGTACGGTCTTAAAACCAAGATTCGATGTCCGGCTCGGGATGCCGCATACATAGATACACAAGAGGTATAATACTATATTCCCCAAATAACCCACTTCAACAGTGCTAACAAGTCCACAGGGTGCACTATATTTCTTCCGGAAATATATGGGAGCCGCTTTCCTCTTGCATGGGATGGTCGCTATTCAAGAGTGGGTTTCGCAAGTGATTGAACCAGGATCTGAGACACCCCTCATACCAATCGGCCAACTTCAAACCCGACCCAAAGCCAAACCACCTGCGATGCTCGGGCAACAGCCCCCGCCTCCGTCAACCGCCCCACCTCCCCAGCCCCCACCTCCTTCATACTTCTCTTCGGGCCTGTCAACATTCCCGACATCATCATCTCAGACTAATTTCCAACTCCTGGCCCAGTTTAATATGACGGCTCATCAACGGGGCTATACAGTGACTTACCCTGCTCGTAGCGAAGGCCCTCACCACACTCCTATATGGCACGTTCAATGTTGTTGTAAGCTGTGACCTTTTCTGGTTTGATGACTGCTCACGACACATTCAGTGAATGGTGAGCTCCGTGGTGAAGGGACAGGCAAGAATCAGAAACAGGCGAAAGAAGCGGCAGCTCGCCAAGCATGGAGCGCAATGGGATGGGGATACCGTAAGTGGTCACATTCAAAGTTCATATCGGCCACTGAACCTTGTCCACAGTTCCAGACCCTTGACATGGTGAAAACTCACAATCACTTGATTCTCTGCGGATAGATCGATGGCAGAAAGTTACTATCGTCTATATACTACAATAACGTAGATAAATATCTTAAAACCGCACATCATGAGCTCAGATACCAGAACACGAAATAAGCACCGATTAAGCCCAGGAATATTCTGAGCTGAGGATCGAGATATGATATTCCCGCTTTCACCTGGTTGACACCATCTGGAGTACCCCTCGCTTGAATTGGGTCGCCACCGAGGGTCCGTCCTGTGCCAGAAAATGCTGTGTTCGAGCTAGCATATTTCCGGAGCATGCTCTCAACGGCACTGAAATGGGGTTGGAGTGGGCGAGAAAAACCTGGATTAGCACCTTACTTTTTATCAGCACCTTTTACTTGATCCACCCTTGTGCTGCCTTTGAGAAAGACAAATGTAGGCCTGTATCATCATGAGAAGACATTGGAAGTGAACGTTGGAAGTGTTCACATGGCAGATACAGAGTATCGAGACGCAACGTCGCGCGCAGCATCCACATCACATTTGAGGAAATTAACATTAGTGTATTTCTTGGCAAGTGCTTCGAATGTAGGGGCGATCATATGGCAGGGACCACACCTAAAGTACATAAGTACATTTTAATCCTCCAAGTCCAGAATGACCGGACCATGTCGCATGGAAGTCAATGACCTGTCAGAAAACTCATTTATTCAACAATATCTCGAAAAGCACTAAAATTCACATACACTAAGTTTCTCCTTCGAGCTGGACAGGATCTTGTCTAACTGTGAGACCGATTCAATGTGGGTGATGGACATCGTACACAAAGGAACACTGGCCTGCCACGTACTGTTACCTGGTGCGCGCTGACAAAGAATCTATAAATTCAGCTGCTTAGGGGGTATGACATCACCGATTCCATTCAGAACAAAAACCGTCTAGCCTCCGCAGGCTAGCTACCATGGCTTTCCTTCCCTGAACACACTACAGATTATTTGAAGCAATGGGTCACCCGAGAATATAGCTACCGCATATCTGTGACCGCCCCTGAAAAACAGCAGCAGCACCTGGATTGGACAAACTCATCAAACGTCTGACTGTCTCGTGGTAGCTGAAGGACTCGCAAAGTTCGAATGTCATCTATAATCGGAAATTGAATACACGAAGCTTGAAATTTAGGACAACGATAGCAAGCCTAGCCTTCGCGAATATCAGGACAGTGGGAAGTAAGCACCATTGCTGTATTGTATTGACAACTATCCCTACATGCTTACCAGATACAACTGATTCATTTTTTCAAGGTTAAAATAAAGTATGCAACCACTACCAGTGGAGGCAGTGGTGTTGGTCAGGCAGCGGCAATCTTGTTTGCTCGTGAAGGTTGTACAGGTATCACAGTTTCTTATCTCCCGAGGAGCAAGAAGATGCTGAGGATACGAAGAAGCAAATCCAAGGTTCAGGTGCCTCTCAAATGAACCTTGTTGCCTGCGACCTCATGGAAGAGGTCAGTTGTAGAAGGCTTGCCGAGAGCCATATGTAGAGATTTGGCAAGCTGAATGTCCTTGTCAACAATGCTTCGAAACAAATGTGTGTACTGAAATCTATACATGCTCTGAAGTTTCATTAGGATATTGATTTAATAGCTTTTCCTGTTTGAACATCCTCCAGATAATCACCGTAACCAAATTTTCTCTTCATTTTCTTACAAGTTAACCGTCATTCTGGTCGACTACAGCCCATCCAAAGGGATTTTTACCACATTCACTTGGTCCTTATCAGCCTGGTTGGCTTTAAAGGGAATTCGAGCCAATCCTGTCGCCTCGGAATCTGTGATAACATGTTATTGACAGGTGGGTTCTAGATCCGCTGAGAATATTGTATAGTCAAGGTTCAACAGCCCAGCTTATGTTTTCTTCGCCTTGAGTGATTCTAATACTATGACCGGGCATGTACTACACATCAAAGAGAGGAATAGGCACAGACAATATTACAGAAAGACCGTTAGTATACAAGAAAGCAGACAGCAAGTGTTTCTAGGCAGTGGTAGCATTAACTAGCATTAAACGCCTCATAAAAACGGATAGCTTTTTTTAGATCAGGACACACTGCCAGCCTGAGTCTTTCTCCGTCCTGTACAATACTTCGGCCTTTTCCCTCCAGCCAGGTCCAGAAGGCAGTTCTGTCATCAGAGTTGCCATAAGGTCCTATCTTAAATCTTCTGGCCAGTTGGTCGCGGAGGAGGCACCACTTCAGCTGCCGAACAATAGGCAGGAGCTTCCTCGACATATTGGTCGAAGACGATTCAATATCTGGAAAAATGAGAGCCTTATGAAGGGATTTATACGCGCTTTCAGGAGATGGAATCCATTTGCTCAGCTGAATGGAGACCACATGGCTAACACGCTGCTTGGCCAGAGCACGTCCTCGCTCGTATTGAATGATCGACTATAATGTGACATTTGAGGATTCAAGACCAGATCCAGATGCCTGGAAGTAAACCAATACTTACATCACGCGAGTAAAAATAAGCACCCATTCTCCAGCGTCGTTCAATGTTAAGTCCACGCATCACGCCTCGTTGAACGAGGTCTCCAATTGAGGGCCGAAAACCATGTCCTTCTGGGCTTCTACCGAACAAGGAATGTTTGATGCGAGATGGGTAGACAACGCGCAGTCGCTGCAGATGAAGTACTGGGTCTGTCGTAATAACACTCAAGGAAGGGATTGCTCGAGCCAAAGCAACCAAGTCCGGCAAGTCAAGATATGAGCCTGAGAAAATGGTTCCATTAGCAATCTCGGGTGTTGTGAAGGAGATTTACAAATGAAAAGAAGAATCTCAGAAGGTACATCGGGAAGTGTAAGGGAGCATGACGTCCGGTTCATAAGTGGCGATGGTAGCAAAGGTCCTAAACAAAGTCACCATGTGACTTCCTCAGCCTAGCCTAGGTGAGCATATTTTTATGACTTATGACACGGTAGGTGGTCATCACGGACCAGACGAATGCTCTGTTTGGCATCAATGCAATTACAATAATGTACACGCAAAGTTATGGTCTATCCTGTTAAGGAGGGAATTTGTAGAGTAAGAATGCGACGAAAACAAGATAAGAAAGTGGAAGAGCCGAAAGAATAGCGCTACAAAAAAGCGTATCACCAAGGAAGAAAATCAAAAATCCAGTTCAGTAGGAACCAGCTCGGATTTGATATCTGACATGTTGTCTGGAAACGTGGCGTATTCATTGTCACCTTTCAGATGTGGCCTTTTCAACATTGACTCTGATTCCGCCCACTCCACTCTCAATGCTCGTACCTCCAGGACCCCTGTATCCCATCTCGAGTGAATTGTAGGCCGGGGCTGGGCTTCCACCGTTACTTTCATTTTCCGGGATTGGCTCACCGTCTTCACCGCCGGCAGCAGTGTTGAGGTTTCCGAGATGAAGGTTTAGGCCAAGGTGGACGTCATCCATCTCCACACCATCACGCTCGACGTCAACTTCTGCTTCAAGAGGAATGGTACCGAAGGTTGTAAACATAGCGTCGGTATTGATAGCACTAGCAGCCCCTCGATTTCGAAATCGACCGGCCACATTCTTGTTACGTGGGTTTGGTGGAGTGAATGGGGAGTCGTGCTGAGAAACAGACTTAGTGGTAAATGCTCCCATCCCCGTGCCATCTGAATGGGTGACTGTCTCTGAGCCACGTTCTCTGAGATCTAAAATCTGTTATGGGGCTCAGATTGGAAATATTTGTTGAGTGGGATATTTACCAGACGGCAGGCCAGAACGGGACCCAGCATGACACTGAGCGGGATATTGATAGCAGAAATGACCTGGCGGGGTCTTTGGCACGACATGTTAATCCAAATATCGAAATACAATCGCAGTGTCTTACTGGAGGTAGAAAATTCCATTGATCTGTGATATAGGCTGAGAAATCATGTGGACTGATTGAGATATTACTCTTACTAGGTTCGCAATTGAAATCAGGATGTAGTAAAAAACACCTTGGAGTAATCTCAGTCAATCTGTTAAGAAAGAACTCAGGAAGACTCCCACCCTCCCGCAAAAAGGTTTGAATCAACCGACTGTTTGGCCCACCGTTACGCCTTTTGATGGTAAAAGCTTTCCAGACGGTCATGAAAGTAACGACTGTGTCAAAAAGAAGTGGTGCAATCTGTGCATAATTTATACAAGGTTCAACGTCGGATGAAATATGATACTCACAAAAAATCCTAAAGATGGTTTAAGTTTCTAAATGAAAAAAAGACATTTTGACACACACCAAGTAGCTGAGCCGAATGAGGTTTCGACATGGGGAAGCAGGGTCCTTTGTCCTGAAGGAAGAATTCACAATCCAGGATTTGCGTCGTGGTCATCCAAAACTTACGAAAGGTGGACGAATGAAAGGAAGAACTATGTATAATCAATATGTCATGCCTTCTTGAACGAGATATAATCTCACGCAACATCTGAGTCGTATCAACGTAAAGTTGATAGGCGACTACCCCGGCCAGAGCTGAAAGTAAAAACCAGAGAACATAGAGGTTGCGACTAAAAAAGGCATAGGTACGGATGAGGAGCACAGCTGAGACGGATATTCAGTATAAATACGATGACACGCCTAAGAGATTTAACATACATTCAGACCCCACTTGATTCCACATGGCAAGTGCTACTGGAATCTATGACATGTGTGAGTATATGCGTCAGAAAAAGATGGGAGACGAACCTTGTAGATCCTCTCGCAGGTCATCCTTGGGTGATCGGCAACGAAGCAGTATAGAATGTATGGAATTACTGCAATGACCCAGTATCTGCCGACCCATCGGAAAAACCCCATTACAAGGAGATCGCACAAACTCACCGGCAAAAGAAGTAAGCCGCTTTGACAGGAGTCCAATGTGTCTTCCATATCTGCGCATTTGTAATCAGAAAAGCTTGATTTCTCAGTACGACATGAACTCACGAAGCGATATTCCCTGGGCAAACTGATGAGCCAGTCCCAAAGAACCACGGCGTCTACGGGGTTATCAGCACTAGAAGACAAGAGAGCCCAGAAAGGAGAGATGCCTTACACATTGCTGGTAAGAAAGGATTACTGGCGAGGTACCAGAAAATCTACTGATTAACACTCACCACAGAAGTAGACTTGAGTAACATAAATAAAGTGGTCTGCAGCTGCACTTCCAGCATCCATGGGGAGGGGAGAGAGAGGGCGGGAGAGGATGATAGAAAACACAAGAGGAGGAGGGAAGGAGAGAGAGAGAGAGAAAGTTGTTATTAAGAAGCAAGTAGCGATACAAACAGACGTTTCTCCTCCTCTGAAAGAAGCAGGCCTATTTCCTAATCAAGTAGGCAGTCGCAGAAAGACGTCTTTTTCGACGTCAGATCCTCCTTCCTCCGCTAGTCCATCCACTCCCGGCTCTTCGCCCAGGCCTTCAGTCTCGTTCCCATCGTAACTCTTAAGATCTCACAAACCAACGGCTATCTGGAGTTTAAGCTCGTCTGTGTGAGCAAGCATAGGGGAAACTCCTTCCCCACTTAGCGGACTTGATTTCCTTCTGATAGGCCCAGTGAGGTGATAGCGGCCCGGCTTCTTGTTCAGCCACTAGCGAGTTTGTCGGCCTTGTTCCAGGAGGGGAGCCAATAGTGCAAAGGTACCTGAGATCTGCACGTTTCAACAGACTCTTCAGGCCATCTCGGCATATTCCAGACTGAGTTTCTGAGTTTCGTCATTCTAGCTGTGTGTGTGTGACCAGGGGCGGCGCGAGCTTAATCTTTGCTTATGTAACCGACCTTTTCGCCTTGATGCCGACGAGGTTCTCTTTCCAAATCCCTCAGAGGTTTGGATAAACCTCTTGTTTGAAATGTCATCCAACTTCCAAACACTGCGTTTCCGTCATCCTGAGCCAGGAGCTAAGGATCCAAAGTCCCAGCGCGAGCCACGACATACAGGAATCCTCCAGGATCAGCTTCGTAGGTGTGTAACCTCACGACTCACTGAGACGTATGTTTGAACTTGTTCCAGGACACAACGTCGGCCATGGACTCCGAGTTTTTCTGTTGCCATCCGCATTATGCTTCTAGTACGAGCTCTCGGGGCAATGTATTCCAATATCGACGATTGCGATGAAGGTGATATCATATTTCTCTAAAGGCTCGCGTTTTAATTGAATTTCCCCCAAGTATACAACTTTTGGGAGCCCCTTCACTTTTTGGACCGCGGATACGGATTCCAGACCTGGGAAGTCGCTCCTCAGTATGGCATCAGAAGCTGGGCCTATATTCTCTTCCATCTCTTGCCTGCAAAACTCATCAGCTTACTCTTGGGCCCCAGCAAGGTATGATTGATAGCTCAGGACCCCTTTGTTCCAAGCTTGTGACACGCAATCCTATCAGAGACCTGCATTTTTTGCTGTTCGTTGGTTCCTTGCTGGAATTTCTACTATCGCCGAATGCACATTCTACCGCACGGTAGTCTCCAAAATCAACGAGCGAGTTGGTCGTTATCTTTTCTTCATGATGCTTCCGAGCGCTGGGATGTGGAATGCATCTACATGTAAAAATTTAGATTTTAGATTTCGCATGTTGCTGACAGGGTTCCCCAGCTTTCTTGCCTTCCTCGTTTGCAATGTACACAACTGCCTTCGCGTTTTCTTATGCTCTAGAGCCAGCAACCCTTAGTAATAACAGACGTACTCTTGGAGCAACCCTGTTCTTTGCCCTTGGTGCCGTCGTTGGATGGCCATTTGCCCTGGCTATCTCTATACCTTTTGTGTTTGAAGAGCTCTTTTTGTATGGAGGTGATCGAGTAGCGCCACATGTCAAGGGCTCGTGGCTGACACAACGATGGACAAGATTTCTAACATCTGTAGCAGCAGCGAGTTCGATTTTTGTATGTGTTTGACCATCAATATCGCTCGAACCTAATCTAATTTGTCGAAAGGTGCCTGTGGTTGGGATTGACTCTTTGGCTTATGGGAAATTGACGATCGTACCCTGGAATATCGTCAAATACAACATTTTTGGAGGCGCGGGACGAGGGCCTGACCTCTATGGAACGTCCCCCTGGCACTTTTACATCAACAACCTGCTTCTCAACTTCAATTATCTACTCCCGCTCGCTCTCCTCTCGTTGCCTGCATTATCCATTACTTATCTTGTTGACCGTAAGCGCCTGGGTTTTACCAACCCAACCAATGAACAAAGCTCACCTTTCACTCTCCTCGCCCTCCGTCTTGCACCTTTCTATTTGTGGTTGGTCATCCTGACCGCACAAGCTCACAAAGAAGAGCGATTCATGTTCCCAGCTTACCCTCTCCTATGCTTTAATGCGGCTGTGACGTTATATCTTATGCGGGGTTGGATGGAAGTTGCCTTCATCAAAGTCACCAAGTCTCCTTATCAGGTGCGTGAAGCTAATTCATCAGATCCATCGTCTATTGACCCTTCATAGGCATCGCGAACATTGATTTTCCGTAACTTCACTCTATCTCTCGTTGTAGGAACAGCATTCTTATCATTGTGCCGTATTCGTGCACACTGGGTATACTATCACGCTCCACTCTCAGTACTGTCCAAATTCGGAGGGGTAGAATTGCCCCAACTTCTGAACAGCACAGGCCTTCTCCCCGTGTTCCCACTCGAAACTCAAGAAGACGACAAGCCACCCGTAGACCTCACTCCCATCAAACACTTTGACCTCGTCCTCTGTCTTGGGAAGGAGTGGCATCGCTTTACCAGCCATTATCTAGTACCCACAGGGATTCGCGTTGAGTTCATCAAGAGTGATTTCCGCGGGCAATTACCTCGGCATTTCAATGAGGTCGCTAATTCCAATGTATTCAATGATTCTTGGTGGCCCAGGCCGGAGACCAGCTATGTTCCAACGGATGTTAATGATTTAAACAAAGAAGTCACCTCTCGCTATGTGCGTTACTTCATCAGGCTATATGCGTTTATGCTCGTTTAACGTTACATTGGGTGCAGGTTCAACCGGAGACTTGTGACTATCTGATTGACCTTGACTACCCTCTGCATCCTGTCGAGTCTTCCTTGGAGCCTCGGTTTGCCGCTGACTCTGAAATCTGGGAGCGGGTGATTTGCGAACCATTCTTGGATCCGAGGTTCTCTTCCCGCCTGACCCGCGCTCTTTGGTTGCCGGGGGAAACCTGGAAGCTTCAAAACGAGTTTGGCGATTATTGCGTGCTGAAGAATCGGGCCCTCCTAGAAAGTAAGCAGGAGAAAGTGAAACAACTTGTCCTCGGAGGCGAGATTTGAACTGTAAAACACGATACCGTGTTTATGACATAAAATTAGAAATAGAATGTTGTCATACGCTGTAGCTGAACTATTTATAAGTATCGTGCTGTTGATCGTCTGCCATCCAAGGCTTCTGCGATACCAGGTCAGCTGTACAAATAACCATAGCAATGACGGCACGATTCAGCCAATCTACTATTCGCCCAGCCCCATCATCGCCTACTCTCATCGCTCTTCTTGAGCTTATACCTCCTTCTCCAGTTTTGACTCCTTCCGACTTATCTACCTCCATCACATCCGAAGAGATTCCTATCTTACTGGTTGAAAATTCTGTTTCAGCAGCGGTCCCTTTCGACGAACAGCATGACGACGACGACGACTTGTATTCTAGTCCACGGAGCTGGGAATATGATCTTCTTTCCAAGTCCTCTTTACTCATTGCCGCCGCCGACGACGACGACGATGATTTGGACAGGAAACGTTCGTTCCAAGGTTCTGTTTCCAAGGAACTGCTTTATGAAGAAGATGATTTGGGTCGGGACCCATTGGATAGTTTCGGTTCATGCTCTGGGCGTGGAACTCATCGGCATCGTAGACTTTCTCTATGTTGGTCTTCTGGAAGTACCGGCAGTACTGTGAGGGGTTTTGTTCAAAATGGTATGGATATGGATATGTTTGCATGCCATGAGGAGGAGGAGGAGGAGGAGGAGGATTCATGGATAAGTGTATCTCAATGGTCCCGGGACCACCCTTTGATTTTTTCATCAGCATTGACAGGAGAAGAAGAGAAGGAGGAGGAAGAAGCTTCCGCTCCGTTGGATGATCAAAGTTGGAATGATCTCACCAGTACATCATCTCCGCAAGATCCCATCCCTGCTGGTGCTACACCATCACAAACCGATAACAACGATCACTTGAGTTTGTCGACCGCTGCAACAAATTCAGTCTCGCAAGGGAATAACTCATCATGGTCACAGGGTACAAGATTTCTTCATCTCCTTTGGGCTGTGTGGTTTGTAAATCTCATCCACTGACTGGGGATTATTACTTTTTTTTCCACATAGAATTTGGTGTGAGAGAAACTTCACGTGCACTGGCTTCGATATCATCCTCATCCTCATCCTCATCCTCATCTCTCTCACGACGGCCTGCGATATACCGTACCTGTGGGTCGTCACCGAAATACAGAAAGGAACCCCCTCCGGCGGTAGTAGTTCAGGGTCCACATGTTCACACTACTACGACTCGACAACGAGATGCAGAATGTAGAATAGGCTCAGCATTGAGTATTTCTCCTGACGTTCCAGTCTCGGCAGCGACGGTGGCGGTGCATAAGCTCCCGTATAGGTCTCCGTTCAAATCGTGCATCCCTCATTCTTCTTCATGTGCCATGATCACCTCCTCCTCACGAGGATGGCTTGAAAACGTGACATTATCTCTGTTAATCGATCAAGAGGGATTCCGAACGGTACAGCCTCTGTTTAAACCAGCTGGACTCTCAAGAAGCCACCACCTCTTTGAAAGTGGAAATAACAAAGTGGATGTCGTCACGTTCGTGCCCACTACCAAAGCCGTTTTTCGGTTCCACTATGCGCCCCTTGATGGACTACCTATTTTAAGGCGACTCATGATCAACGGAGACGAAAGTCGCGATTTCCTTTCTCGCCAGGCCTACCTCAGTCTCAAATCGAGTGGAATGTATACTGTCCATGGAACCGAGATGGCATCGCCGACGGTGATGACGATGCTAGCGCCACCATCGCCTACTTTGAATGATCACGCTCAAGGACTCGATTTTGCTAAACTTGATTGGCGATTTGATTATTCGGTTGAAGATCGACGAGCGGAACAAACTGGCAAAGTTGTGGATGGTGAAAAGATTCTTGTACCGCATACGTTTACGTGTTCTCCGCACATGTTACATCCGAGTCAAGGAAAGAAGATCAAGTTGATTCAAATTGTGAAGAAAACGGTGGCACCGAAATTGACAGCGGAAAGGAGACCCATGAGAACACTCAACACGCTCAACACGACGGCGGTGGCGTCACGGCTCACGGTTCCTTTATCATCATCATCGCCGCCACGAAAAGGGAATGTGAAGCAAGCATGGAATTTACACAGGAGGTCTCAGTCCAATCCACGCGAGACTGTTTCATCTCGAAATTCTTCTTCTCCTAAATGCTCTACTCGACATGACGACACGATGGCTGCTCCTGTATTGGTACTGCCACCACCACCACAACGTCGTAGGAGGGCATCTTCTGTTGACATTCAAACTAGAATAGGAGGAGGAATCTCTCCAATTCGACATATCATTTCGCCTTCTCGTCTCTGTCAGCTGTTCGAGGAAAAGGAAACAAGTACATGGGAGCACGATCGAGAGATGAGCAAGCAGTGGATTCAGCGAGAAGAAGAACCGGACTTCTTTCCTCTCAAACCTAGTCCTCGCTTCATCCGAAACTAGCGTAGAACAAGGCTAGATAAGGGTATTGATGATGTGGGTTGGAAAGTCAATGCCAGCCACAATACAATCTATTAATACAACTATGACTAAATAAATGAGTTCTGAGTGAGAGACGCGAGTCAAGCAGATACCGAGAGATCCTGAAAGGCAGGGGCCGTTGTGACCACGGTAGGTTTAGGAAATTTGGTGGTGGTGGTGGTGGTATTGACCATGAAGGCGGAATGAGTCTGGGCGCGATCACACTTTTGGGCGATCCTGAGAGCAGCGTCCACCGCTCGTTGAACGAGGCCATGGGAGGGCGAGATGGAAGGGGTATGTGTGAGCAAGGCTGAAAGAGGGTCATGTTTCTGATGGTGAGAGAGTCAAGGACAGAACCAACCTCTGTAGAGGAGGACATATCTCATGATCCTCTGGGTTGGAAGGATGGCCATATCACGTATGGAAGGCATCTTGGGTTTGGCAGGGGAATGAAGAAGAAGCCAGGCCTTGTCTTTTTTCTTGGGGTTGGGGGTGTTGGTGGCGAGATCGGTCAAAGAAGCCAAACTGCGCCTCCAAGAGTTGATTTTGAGGCGGCTGGCCGTGGACAGGACGACATCTTCGTGGACGACGTGGACGAGGTCGTCTTGGTCAAGGTCATTTGATGAAGGAGAGTGGTTGTCAAACCAGAGGGCGACGACGCTGCACCAGCGAACAAAGGCGGTGTCCATGGCTTGTTCGACGTTGAGAAAAGCGGTAGCAACACCGCAGGAGCTTGGGTCGGAGACCATGGAGGCGAGATAAGACTGGCTGACGCTGACGAGCTGATCGACATAGGACAACATCAAGGGTGGGGGAGAGCCGAGGGTCTGAGAAGACAAAAGGGCCTGTAGGGAAAGGAGGTAATGATGTTCTGTTCGGACGAGCTCGCGGCAGGTAAGGAGGAGCCTGCGAGCGGTGTGCCATTGGTGGGTGGAAGTAGAATCAGGGAGGGAAGAGGGAAGATGGGGGTGGCGTGGGGAGGTGGATTCGAAAATGCGGGACAAGACATAGTTGAGATCCCAGATGTGGTCGAATTGGTCGAGGTCGTTTTTTCGCAGGCGGATGCGTTCGAGGTGCTGGACGAGAATCTCGTCTGTGATGTCGTCGTCGGTCATGGCCATGGCCAGAGTGCACCTGCGACGTTGGAGGGGGGAGTGGGGGAAGGATGAGAGGGTTTCTGTGGGGGAAGGAGGACTGGAGTCGAGCGTGGACTTGGGACGGGGAGGTGGGATAGGCTATAGGACGGATGTGAAGAGGGAGAGAGAGAAAGAACGAACGAAAGACGCACCATGTCGACAGTGAAGGGGGATGTGACTCTGACGAGGGGGAGGAGAGGAGGAGGAGGTTGAGTGGGCTGAGTGCGGCGCCGTGACCATAGACTGAAGGAAGAAGAAGATGTGGGAGAGGAAGAAAGGCTGAGTTTTTTAATGAGGCTGCGGGGGATTGGATTGCTGTGAGAGCGGTGGGGTATGGGGGGTGGTGCTACCGAGGGAACACGGGGGGTATCGTTGAGGACGTTGTTGTCAGCATCGAGGTCGAGGCCAGGGCCGAGGAGAGAAAGCGGGGCAAGGACAGGCGGTGCAGAGGGCACTCGTGCGCGTTGACGCCGTTTGCGAGGGATGGCTGTGGTGGGGAGTCCCAGCATCGCCCAGGTCACGTTGTTCATGGTGGCTTTTATATATCCATTATCAATATTCTCAATTAAATGAATGCTCCCTTTCCTCACTGAAGCCCTCTCCCATCTCTCTCTTCCTTCTCCCACCACCACTCCCCACGTCACCCTCACCTTTGCCCAGTCCCTCGATGCCAAAATCGCAGCTCAACACAGCAAGCAGCTCCTCCTCAGTGGCCCACAGTCCATCCTCATGACTCACTCCATCCGTGCCCTCCACGACGCCATCCTCATCGGCATTCGCACTGCCCTCAACGACGACCCCCAGCTCAACAGTCGCCATCTCTCTCTACATTCCTTGTCCCCTCACTAATGCCCCTCCTAGCTCGTCATCTCCCCTCCGCCCCCTCACCCATCCCCATCGTCCTCGATCCTTCTCTCCGTCTCTCTCCCAACTCGAGGCTTTTACAAAACTATGCTGCCAACACTGGCCGTCAGCCCTGGCTCCTCTGCTCTCCCCCTCAACACGACCGTCTTGCTTGGCAACACCGACGCGATACACTCATCCAAGCAGGCGCTTCTATCATCGAGCTTGCTCCCTCCCAGACCAGTATGCACTCCTCTCTCTTTTGCCATCTTTTTCATTCTCCACAGTGCTTTCCATCCCCGAGGTCCTCCTTAAACTCCGCCACCTCGGTATCAATTCCCTCATGGTAGAAGGCGGTGCACGCGTCATCGACGCCTTTTTGCAAGCGGCTCTCGTCCATACCCTCATCATCACCGTGGCTCCTACTTTGGTCGGTCCACATGGCCTCTCCTACACTACTCCTATCTGTGTCCGTCCTCTCCCTCCCTCTTCACACCCCCCTCTTGCTCAACTCCTTTTCAGAGCCCTCGCTTCCAACATGTCGATACTCAGCTGCTGGGTAACGATGCTGTCATGATTCTCAAACCTGCATGAATAGATAGATA
>Ga0157366_1000618_pt1 | contig 15323 bp, 23 predicted proteins | sample AttbisABBM1_FD_113149 | JGI IMG/M metagenome (GOLD analysis project Ga0157366, IMG submission 113149) | Fungus gardens microbial communities from leaf cutter ant in Botucatu, State of São Paulo, Brazil - Atta bisphaerica ABBM1 | ecosystem: Host-associated > Fungi > Mycelium > Unclassified ...
GATTCTGGTGTCTCCGGGTCTATCGCTAACTCAACAACCTGTGCCGCTTTCTCTGCATACACCTCAGCAGCTGGTGGCTCATGCTGGATATCAACCTCTTTCAGCGTTCCGCGTGGGGATGGCAATGCTGGTAACTTCAGTACACGGCGGGCCAGCTGGTCTGGCATCTTATCGGCAATACCCTTCATCGCTGACCACAGCGCCACTTCCGGTAGTGTGATTTGATGACCTTCCGGCATCTGGAAACTGATCAGGATGCTATACAGTACCCATTCAGCAGCGTTCCTGCGGGCAACATTCTCCAGATGAGGCGATGGCTCATGTTCACGCAGTCTGTTATCGCACTGATAGCAGAGCCGAACAGCACAATTACCGATGTGGAGAATAGTTTTACCCTGGCTGTGATCGGTTGATGTGTTCTGGCAGGCATTGCCGATATACTGCTGACGCATCAGCCAGTGCCCCAATTCGTCTTTGCCGCCAGAGGCGTTAATCGCATCATCGCCGGACAGGAAGAAAACAACTTCGGGATCGTCCAGAAGTGGTTGTGCAACATCAGCAATACGCCCGGATGGGAATTTGTCCATAAACTCAGGCAGAGAACTGATAAGCACACGACCAGACTGGAATAGTGGCATCGCCTCACTACCCGGCTTGAATAAAACAGTGCCTAACTGCTCCACGCGGAATGGCATGAGAATAGCCCTCATTGCTCCCCCTTAGTGGATGTGATCATCAGACGGATAAGCTCTGTTTTAGTCGAGGTGTAAAAATGTGGCTGTGTTTCACGGGGATTGCCAGGGCTGGTCATATTCTTGCCGAAGCGTAAGCCTTTGCTGGTTATCGACCAGAATTCCTTACGACCATTTATCGCGTTTTTTGATGTACTGGGGCGGGAAAGGCGCTCAACAATACCCAACTGCTGTAGTCGCTTGTATGCCTCGCTCGTGGTTACTGCGATTTCGTTCTCACGAAGTAACGTTGTGAGAGAGGCGGTTGGACGGCTTGAGCCGTCAACAGCATCAGTTGGGGCGTCTATTGCGTATTGTGGGGCAAGGTTGGGTAATCCTACTGCGGCCTGTAGTTTTTGACATGCTCCCAGTACCGATGAATTAGACAGATTCAGCTCTTTGCGCATAAAGCCAAGAAGCGTCACACCAGCCTGCATCATATCGTGAGCAGAGTGACTGCCCGACTGAGTGCTGACAGCATCAAATGTGCGGATTACTTTGAGATGGAATGCAGCGCTGATCCACATAGCATAGGCATAGACCAGTTCTTTACAAACGAACGTACCACCGTTGCGACCAGCGATAGTGATGACAGGGATAATACGGGAATTTCCCGTAGTTTCTTTTTCGAGCAATTCAACGAGCGCCAGTGTCTCTGGTCTTCTCATGAATTCATACACTTCCATTGAGCGTGGTGACCGCTTTTCAGCATCAGCAGAAACCGCAGCTTTTTGCAGATCGTTTAAACAGAAATGTGTTTCGGAATACTGGCGTACAGAAACGCCATCAATTACGAGTAATTGACTCATGTGACCTCCCAAGTTAGTTGTAGGCCACCAGCGTCTGCAAACAACTGGCGGCACTGTTTAAATGTACAACGTTCTCCAGAAAATACAACGCCATATTTATTTTTCTCTAATAAATTCAGTAATAACCACTTCTGCTTTGCCGTGACATGTCACAGCGCCCCACTCCACTACCATCCGCTTTATCTGACTGTCATCAGCCCACACGCCCGCATGAGTCAGACTGTCAAACAGCGCTTTCTGGAAATTATCCAGATCACGCTTTGCCCTTGTCGGTGGATAGAGAACAACGTGAATATCAATCTCATGAGTGATCGCCTGTGGTCGGCGGCGTAACTGCTGATATACCGCCGCAATAGCATCAATTCGGTACTTTCTGCCGCGTTCGCTGATAAGCGCTCGTTTGTTAACAGAGCGCCAGTAGCCATTTACGCTGGGTGGGAATGGAAGGGTCAGTTTCATACCTCCCCCTTACCTTTCAGATTCCTAATCTGCTCTATTCTGTCGGTCAGAAACTTAAGCGTTTCAGTCTGTTTGCTGATTTCAGTGTTAGTGTCATTGAGCCTGAACTGTGCCGTTTTGATTCTTGCCCGACAATTGACCTCCTCACACTTCAGCTTCTCAAGACCAGCGCGGTGATCAGCAATTTCTCGCCGTAGTCCTTTTAGCTCCCAATCGACCTTATCCTCACCGTCTGTGACCTTGCTAATCCAGTCAAATGCATCGACTACTGCTCCGCATCTGCGACACGTTAACTGTCTATAGTGGTCATCAACATAAATCGACATGTGGTTACAGTGGCGGGGTAAGTTCTCAGGCTTCGGTTGCCTGACAAAATTACGCATCTCTTTTATGTCAGCGTTACCATCAAATCGTTTAGTGAATGCCAGTACGTTATCGCTGTTGTCTGGTATGTCTGTTTGATCTGTCATACAACCCTCCCCGGAAGCAGTTTCACACTGCTTTCACACTCATTACCCCAGCAATCCCAGCCGTGGGCGGCTTCACGAGCGAATAACTCAATGCGAGGAACATCGCCGTAAAGCTGCTCCAGGCGGTAACGGGCCTCTGCTGGCTTTGCACTGTGTTCACCCAGGCAGGAGTAAATCACCTGTTTAACCGAAGCGTTGACGCGTTCCAGCCCTTTCCCCTTAACTGCCACCAGCACGGACTCCTGATTGCCACGCGTGTAATTGCCGGGGTTCATGCGGGTTTCAGCATTCAGCATCAGCAGAAGATCGTTGAAGTCGTGGATAGTCTGCTCTTCCAGTGCGCGGTTGAAACGCTGCTCTGCCAGTGCGTTGAACTTCACCCACGTAAACAGGAACATCTGGCGAACATCGAATCCCCACGCTGCTGCCAGCTCTTTAGCCTCTTCGTCATGGGTTCCGGTGTACCACATGGCCAGAACAGCGTTATCGTCTGACAGCTCCCACACGGGGAGCCTCTTCAGATCAGTGAGTGACATCGTGCTGTAGTGATTGCCAGCAGCGCCACGGCTGATAGTATTTCCGTACTGCCACGGTGGATCGGCGTAGATCAGACTATATTTCATGCTGTCACCTCGCTCTTAATTCCTTCGCGGTACTCAGCGAGAATGCGGTTGATTTCTTCTGATGTGTCCATGTACAGCAGCAGGTAATCCCCTTCGCCACTTCGGTTGAATTCCGCATCCACCAGCAATTCGACTAATCGGCGGGCCTTAGCTGCCGGGAACTGTGGAATAGCCGCCGCTTTGGTCAGCTTCTTCTTGCCTGATGCTTTAGCCTCTGCCAGCCGTTCACGGGCCACTGAGCCAGCTTTAGTTCCCAGCTCACGGGACATGGATACTGCTGTAGATGCACCCACCTCGCCAGATTTCACCATCCCAATTAATTCATCCCCGCATTCGAGCAGTTGCAGGTGGTGCTTGACGTCAGCAACGCTGCGCTTAACCTTTTTCGCTACCTCCGCTTCCGTCCAGCCCTGATTCATCAGGCGTTGATATGCGCCAGCACGCTCAAGGGGCAACAATGCCCGGCCCTGAGAACTTGTCACCATCAGCGCGATGCGATCTGCCTCATTCCCCTTCGCATCTTTGCACTCCAGGCGGGCAACTTCATGGCCTTCTGCTGTCGCCATCATTGCGCCGTAGTAGCGGTGATGACCGTCAATGATTTTCAGACCCTGATCCGTCACCTGGACAATCAGCGCCGGAACCTCTTCACCTGCGATGAATGCGTCACGGAATTCTTCAACGTGCGTCTGATCGATATCGCGAATGTTAAAACCAGGCTCAACATAAAACTCTTTCAATCCAGCGTAATACATCTTGCGCGGTACAATGTCAGTCGCTGATTCATCGCGGTTTTTGTGTACTACTGAGAGTGATGTCATTTGATTGCTAACTCCGTAATCAGGGCCAAAATCAGCAGGAAAATCATTGCTACTGCTGTCCGAATGCTTGTGTAAAAAATCTCATGTCGCTGAAAATGCGCTTTAATTTTTCCGTTCACCAAAATCCCTCCTGGTCGGCAATGCCGTCAGCTTCTGGCAGAGATACCGAACCGATGGAACTTCCCTCTTCCCGGATATGCACAAAAACATCGCAGCGCTCACGACGGGCAGCAGCTTTGCTGCGGAATTCTTCGCTTCGGGTTGAATCCATCGCTGACAACCACTCGCGTGATGCTCTGCGCCATAAACCCTTGCCTTCCAGCTCAATGGCCCGGTTGCGGTGAGCCAGATACTCGCTGTTCGTCGATATCACCCCATCGGAGATCAGGTAAAACGCGTACTGCTCCGTGCGGGTTACAACCTCTGTCACATACAAATCTTTCAGCAAAACAAGCAGTTCAGCGCGTGGAATTCTCGTCGCAGAAGCAATCTGGCTGGATTTACATCCCGGATTCTTCCCGATGAATTCAGTAACTTTCTGGCGTGGAGTCATGCGGCATTCCCTCCTGCCATGCGCTGAGCACAGTCTTTCCAGATGCTGTTCCAGCGACTTACAGCGAATTCAGGCCGCATTCCGCCAACACGAGCCTTGCTGGCCTCAGTTTTAACGACTTGCTCAAGCTTGCTGGGGTTTCGTACTGGATTGCCACTGCCGATAAACCGCAGGTAGGCGGCATCACGCTCTGCAGAATCATCAGGATCATTGTTCCTGGATGACTTGCGACCCGCCGTATCCCACGCCTGAGCCGCCAGGAGATTCCCAGAAAATTTCTCAGGCTTGAACATGGCGACAGGGTTCAGGTGTTTTGCCCACTCAGTTCCCAGCCAGCGGTCGGTCAGGTACTCAACGACCAACTTGAGTTCATCCGCAGTATTTCCATCGACAATCCGTGCCCTGATATTTTCCAGCGTGGTCTTCGCGGTGGTATATCTGGCCCCAGTCATCAGGTTCAGGTGCTTCAGGACCAGAATGGCCTGATCTGTGATGTGAATTTCTTCAGAAAAATCCCCACCCCGGTCATCCGCTGAAGGCGGTTGGCCAGAAGTGTTTTTATCCTGTGTAATCTTCTGAGTATTCTCTGTGTAATCTCCTGTAAGAAGGTTTGCGGGATCACCACATGCTTGTTTGTTGGGTTCCACCGAACTTGTTTGTGGGGTTTCCGCATTCTTGTTTGCGGTGTTTCCACAATCAAGATTGTTGTGTTGCACCAATCCAGTTTGCGGGGTTTCCACATTCTGAGAATGCCGCAATCTGGATTTGCCCTTATTCCCAGGCTTTTCAGCGCCTGCGGCTACCTCAGTCAGAAGCGCTTCCAGACGATCAACATTGATGCGGTAGTGCATCGTTGCTGGAACACCGCGAAGTTTCTCTTCAAGAACACCAAGCTCTACCAGGCGCTTACGTGCTGTTTCCTGCTCATCACGGGTTAATGCTGTTTCGGATGCTATGTCAGCCTGTGTTTTGTACATCCAGCTTCCATCCATTCGGTTATGCCAGTAGAGCATCTGCGAAAGAAAAACAGCAGCAACTGGGCCTGATCTGACCCTCCCTGCTTTCAACTTTGCTAATGCTGGGTTGTAAGCTATCGGGCGGTCGAGGAGGTGAATTAAATTGCTCACTTGTCAACCTTCCTGAATTTACGAGACCAGTCACGGCGTGGGCAAAAGCACACGTGCGGATAACCTGATCGGTGGAACAAAACCCATTGCTTGACCATCTCAACGCCACAAGTCACAACAACAACGCCATGACTGTCTGCGTAATGATGCCCATCCCACGGCTTGATGATTTCACCCGGCTTTTCGACGGGTTTTATGTTGTGACATGTCACAGTGATTTCCCCTGCCGTGAGATAGTGTTGAACTGCTTCCAGTACGGCTGAACGTCTACCGGAACCCAGCAAGATGGGTAGTTGGATGACGATGCAGATTCGGGTATCTTTTGTTCGTAGACGTAATGACCACCAGCAAAAACACAACGTAATTGCGGAATGCCAGCGTTTATGAGTAAACTGTTCATGTGTTGACTCTCCCAAGAGCGCGCAAACCCCGAGAGCCACGCTGGGCTGCAACCCTGTGGCTCTCAACTTTTTGATAAGCCAGTAAATCCATCGCATCAGCCTGCACACCGTGCAACGCTGCCCAGGCAATAAACCCCGTCATCGTGTAACGAACGCAGTTAAGAACCTGATTGCAGACGTGTTTAAGTTCTTTTTTGTCAACAATCCCATCTTCTTCCGCATTCAGCTTTGCCTGTGCTACCTGACCTCTTGCAGCATCCGCACGCATCTGAATATCAAACAGCTCAACTTTATCTACTGATTCAGGGCTGGGATTCTTCACCAGCAACATGCCGAACTGACGAGCATAGTGATCAGCCAGGAACGGATAGCCCGCGATGTTCTGCAATACCTCCAGCTGCTGAAGGTCAAAGAAGCGAGTGCCGTTCTTCATGTGCAGTCGGTTGTTAAACTCTCCAAATGAAATCCCCATCTGATCCGCTATCTGCGTGTTAGTGAAGGGACTTTCTCTGCATGTCTGTATGACTAAACTCTTTAAATCCACCATTTTGTTTTCTCTTTGGTAGTTTGAAAGCTACTGTTAGTAGCTTATTTTGTTATGGATACTGGCAAGCCATCACGGGCATTTGGGTAAATATCGGGTCGAAGCTGGTGAGGTGTGACGTTCCAATTCCCCCACTGGCAAACCTGAATGACTCGCTCAGCAGGAACCCGATCCTTCACTATCCAGTTAGCAACTGACTGAACAGATTGGAATTTAAATCGACGGGATACTTCTGAGATAGAGCCGATTGATCGGACGGCCTTATCCGTAACATTTTTGTATTCGTTGGACATATTCACCCCTTATCTGATTGGATAACTGCACTCTACTTATAGTAGCAGTTATTTGCAACTTAAAATAGAAATGACAACTATGGTTTGCGGGATTAACCTTCTACTTATGGTGGAAGAATCTAAATACAAAGACTTTGCCGACAGGCTTAATCTGTCGCTCCAGAAGCATGATCTGGGGGTCAAGGAGTTATCAGAATTCAGTGGTGTCTCGTATGAGATGGCGCGGCGTTATACTCTGGGAACAGCAAAACCTCGCGATGAGAAGATGCTCAGGATCGCTGAGCGCCTATCTGTATCTCCGGCTTATCTGGATTACGGAGTTCCGCTTCATGGTGGGGACGAAATACCGCCTGGCACTGTTCGAATTCAGCAGCTTGATCTGCACGCATCAGCTGGGAACGGCTACATTAACCAACCATTCCCAACAATCATTAGTTCTATTGAGATACCAGAAGAAAGGATATTTGAACTGTTTGGGCGCAGGAGTCTGGATGGCATTGAGCTGATAAACGTTGATGGCGATAGCATGATGCCAACGCTATGCCCAAAGGATTTGCTTTTCATAGACCGTAGAATCGATCACTTTAACGGTGACGGGGTTTACGTTTTTAACTTCGAAGACTCCACTTTTGTGAAAAGATTACAGAAAGTAAAAGGCAGGAAACTTGCTGTTCTTTCTGATAATGACCGATATCCTCCGTTCTTTATTGAAGAACATGAAATGAATGAACTTTACGTATTTGGTAAATTAATCAGATGCTTACCACTTAAAATGGTTGAATTTGGATAAAATAACATAAACCAAGAACCGGCTAAGGCCGGTTTTTTTGTGCCTAAAATTCAACGTCCTACCTGAATAAAACACCTCAACTTAAAATATTCTACTTTTTGTAGTTGATTTTATCTACTTAAAGTAGCTATAGTAAATCCATCGACAGCACACAGGCAGCAGCCCAACCACCCAGGGTAGATAGTTTACAGACCTGTAAGGGTCACCAGAATCCAGAGTCGTGTGGTTTAGGATCAGCTTTCGGGCGTAACTCCTACATAAAAACGGCGAGCGATGTCGCAGCGGAAGACATGAAAGCCCCGAGGCCACTGCGTTAGTGTGGCACACAATGACCAGAGCGCTGGCATGCAAAATAATTCTCGCAGCCGTTGCAGTACCAAAAGCCAGGATGGGGCGGCAAAAAAGCGGTAGTGCTCTGTTCATTGTGTTGCATCCGGTGATCGTCGGGCTCCCTACCCGGCACAGGTTCAACTCCTGTCATCACAATCTTCGGGAGACTCACTGGCTGTTGTGGTGTGTTGCAGCACCCACCAGCCATTAATTAATAAATTAGGTTTGCTGAATATTTCCTTCGAGGAAAGGGATTCGTGCAGCCTGAAAACAGGAAACGCTATGAACCACTTAATGATCGACTTAGAAACTATGGGCAATAAACCCAATGCCGCAATCGTGTCAATTGGTGCTGTTTTCTTTGATCCCGCTACTGGCGAGATGGGTGAGCAATATTATTCCACCGTCAAATTAGAATCTGAAATCCAATCTGGCGCTGGAATGGATGCCGATACGGTCATTTGGCGGATGAAGCAATCCAGTGATGCCCGCTCTGATATTGCGAGTGCCACAAAAAGCATCGTTTTTGCACTTCATGAGCTAAAACTATTTGTGATTAAAAACAAGTCAGGCAGAGATGTTCAGGTGTGGGGGAACGGCGCATCATTCGATAACGTAATCCTGCGTTCAGCATATCAGCGAATCTATGATCCTGCTTTCTGGGGATTCTGGAATGATCGCGATGTGCGCACGATGGTAGAACTGGGTCGACAGATGGGTATCGACCCAAAACGTGATATCCCATTTATCGGAGAACGCCATAACGCATTAGATGATGCCATTCATCAGGCGCAATACGTTTCTGTTATCTGGCAGAAGTTAATTCCGGCCACCAGCGAGGTGCAGCCATGAGCTGGATTATCACCCTGACGGGCAAGCACTTTAATTTCAGAGACATTTCGCCAGAAAGCATCTGCATTGAAGATATCGCAGGGGCTCTGTCGAATATCTGCCGTTTCACTGGACATCTCCCTGAGTTCTACAGCGTAGCCCAGCACTCAATCCACTGTAGCTACCTTGTTCCGGCTGAATACGCTCTGGAGGCGCTACTGCACGACGCAGCAGAAGCCTACTGCAATGACATCAACTCTCCACTTAAAGCGCTGCTACCGGACTACCAAGCTGTTGAGTCTAAAGTTGAAGCGGCAATCCGCTATAAGTTCAATCTGCCACCAGTCATGTCTGCGCCGGTTAAAAGGGCCGATCTGATTATGCTCGGTACAGAACGCCGAGACTTCGGCCTGGATGATGGAACTGTCTGGCCTATTTTAGAGGGCGTTCCAACCGCTGAATTCCTGATTGATCCAATGGCTCCGGCACATGTACGCAGTCTCTTTATCAAGCGCTATGTTGAGCTGAAAGGGGGTGAGCATCTATGAGCAATATCGACCTGAATAAGCTGAAAAAGTTGGCGATAGCAGCCACGCCTGGTGAGTGGCAATTCAGACCAACCACGCCGTTCATGGATGCAGAGATAGCCAGCGAAAACAATGTGAGAGTTGTAAACCTCCTGGCTGGTGATGTTTCTAAGGCAAACTCTGAATTCATCGCAGCAGTAAGCCCATCAACGATTATCGCTATTATTGAGCAACTGGAGGCGGCGCAGCGGTCTAATTCCGCGCAGGATGATCACATCAATCAACAGCAGAACCGTATTGATTCACTGGAAAAGACAAATGCCGAATTAGGCAAGGAATTATGCAAAGCACAGGCAGAACTGGCGCGGCGGGATGCGCTGGAGCCTGTGGCTTACTGGCGTAAGTATTTTCGCGCGAATGGCTCCTGTCATGCGGATGGGATAAATGAAAAGAAATATCACCTACAAAACCCGCCACATGCCATCGATGGGGGAACGTATGAAGTTACTCCGCTCTACACCGCCGCCCCTGCCGCAGTGCTGCCAGAAAAGCTGGTATATGGAAATGAAAATTGCCTTGGTTGCACGGAAGAGTTTATTGCTGGTTATAACCACCGCATCGAAGACGATAAATCCCTCGGTTGCCAGCCAGTGAAAGAGGTTGTGCTGCCTAAAGAGGCTTATTTCGAAGACGACGAGTGCCCTGAAATCATCAAGGCTTACATTGCCAAAGATTTGATATCGGCACTCGATGCTGCTGGGGTTAAATGGCGGGAGGCTGAGTGATGCCTAAATTACCGACTACATCAAAACCTGTTGGCCCATTTGTTCTCATTACATTTGACGGAGAAGGGTTTCTTTTTGATGACCGTCACCAGGTCATAAAGATTAACGGAAAACCGAAGCAGCGGGATGTTAAGCGCAATTATTTTGAGTCTGATTTGGGAGAGGGTAAGGCTAAATACTGGACACTGGATATTAACTTGGCACATAAGTTCGACACGATAGACGAAGCAACAACACAACTGTGCAAGCTGAAACATCCTCATTTAATAAAAATACGCAGATTGTCACTGGAGGCTGAATAATGAGTTGCGGATATCAGGGTTACGAGTTCGGCGCTCATTACCCGGACAGCATTTGTATTGATGGTTATCTGTGGGATGCAGATAGTGGATTTGAGGGTTATCTCGATAACGGCGGTGATATTCCCTGCCCTGCATGTAATCGTGAAAAATGGCTGTCTTATTACCGTACTGAAATTATTGATTGTGGTGGTGAAGAAGCAGAGCGCAGGCGTGGGCCACGTACAGTTAAATACGGTGGATTCCCTGAAGTTATTCGTAATGACAAAAAGGCCATGCGAAAAATTAAACGCTGGCTGCGACGTGGTTGGTATTTCGGACGAAAACAACAGGTGAAAGATTTATTTCGTGATTATGGTTCGGAGGCTGAGTAATGGAACGATGCGAAACATGCAGAAAGTGGTACGGCGAACCACGCCAGCCCAAAGTTGGGGATATGGTTAATTTCACTGTCCAGAGCGGAAGTGGGAATAGACAGCGAATATCTTCACGAACCGGAAAGTTAATGCTGATTAAAGATGACGGCTACAGCGTCATTTATCGCAAAACGGTTTATCACGCTGACCATGTTAGCCACCCCGCCGACCCAAATCCATTAACCCTGGCCTTTGGTGGGATGTGTGAATGTATCGAGGGGCCAATTCATGAGTAGAGATGAAGTCGCCCGTAAAAAATATATGGCAAAAATACAGAAGCTGATGCGTCTTGCTAACAATACCAGCAGCCCTGAAGAAGCTGCGAGTGCAATCGCTAAAGCCCAGGCATTTATGCGACAGCATGGCATCAGTGATACAGAAGTGACATTTTCGGAGATCAGCTCAAGCTCCAGCAAAGGTGCGCCGAGCGATGCCCGGAAGATTCCTCTGTATATGTCACACCTGGCTGCGACTATTGAGAAAGCTTTTGCTGTGAAATGCGTGTTTTCATGGCGCAGAACGTCAACATTTGCTCTTAAAAGAGTTGTCAGCTTCTATGGGCAGGATGGTCGTGATGTTGTTGCTGCATATGCATTTGATGTACTGAGCCGTCAGCTTCGTGCCGCTCGCAAGAATTTTAAGAGTAAGTACACCAATTCCATTTCTCTGATAGATAAGTTCTGTGAGGGGTGGGCAGCTGGTGCATATCACGCAGTTAGTGAAATGGTGCTCTCAGAAGAGCAAAGCCAGCAGATGAAGGATTACGAAGAACATATGACGCAAGATGGCGTTAAGACGGCTGAAACACGGGAGGCGAAGGAGTCCCCGCTCAGTGGGCAGGCGGCTTATATGGGTTATAGCGAAGGGAGAAACGCCAGAGTACATCACGGTGTTAGCTCTGATCACAAAGAGCCCACCGGCATTGGATTCAACCACCAGCAGGAGAAAGCATGACAACCATGATGATTATCATTGCTGCCTATCTTGTCCTGAGTGGTATCGCATGTTCTCTGCTGGCTGTGTGGGCATGGGCTAAATACCGCCGTTCTGTTGAATCAGAGAGCAGAGAGGTTTAGTTGTGGGTAGTTATGCAGCAGAACGGAAAGCAGCACAGCGTAAGCGCCAGGCGCTTTCAGGCGAAAAGAAATTTGAACTTGTGCTTGATCAGCAGGAAATAGAGATGCTGAAAAAAAACTGTGCTGCCCGCCGTCCAGGCAGAGAACCATATGACATGGGCGAGTATATCGCCCTTCTTATTCGTCAGGATAATGTGCGGGCGAATATTCGGTTTAACCGCATCAGTAAGTGTCAGTGTGAAAAATGTGGTGACACGCTACCTGTTAACAGCTGTCCATTCGTCGGAGAAGCAGCTTGCTGGGTAACTCGTGGCTGGCATCAAACAAAATTAATACTGTGACATGTCACAACGTTTAAATCTGTTGCAGCAGATGGGAGAGAGCCATGAACCAAAGCATGAGCACCAGTTACGCAGACAACGACATCATATCTGATGCTGATTTGTTTTCCCTGACCGGGTACAAAATCCCGTCAAAACAATGTGAATGTCTTCGTAATGCAGGGGTGTTTTTCATCACCAGGCGAGATGGTCGCCCACGAACAACGTGGCGTCACTTTAATGATCCTCTTTCACAGAGGAAGTTTAAGGACGAAAGCGGAATTGAACCAAACTTTGGAGCATTGGATTAATGGCAAGACCAAGAAATAAAGCTGATTTATGGATGCCGCCCCGGACTTACCGGGGTAAATCTGCTTATGAATTCCACCCAAAAAATGGGGGCGCAATACGACTGTGTGATCTGTCATCAACCCAGGCTCATGTGTGGACAGCATATGAAGCACTGATCCACGACAGAAAGAATGAGGATTTTTTTGAAGGCTTAACGGATAAGTTTTTCTCCTCAGCTGATTTCTTTGAGTTGTCACCGGAAACGCAAAAAGACTACAGAAAGTATGCAATTAAAGTCCTTTCTGTTTTTGGGAAAATGCCCACAAATCTAATTAAGCCAGAGCACGTGCGTAAGTACATGGATAAGCGCGGAATGAAGAGCAGAATACAAGCCAACCGGGAAAAAACGTTTATGTCTCGCGTGTTTCGGTGGGGATTTGAACGAGGGATTGTAAGGACAAATCCGACTAAAGGTGTGAAGCAGTTCAAAGAAACAGCACGCGTTCGCTATATCACTAACAATGAATACGCGGCGGTTTATAGCGTTGCGCCTCCCATTGTTCAGGTGGCTATGGAGATTGCTTATCTGTGCTGCGCGAGGCAGGCTGATATTCTTGAGATGAAGAAAAGCCAGCTCATAGAAGAAGGCATATTGATCAAACAAAGCAAGACCAGCGTTGCACAAATCAAGGGGTGGAGCCCAAGACTTGAGGTGGCAATTAAGGCATCCCGTTCTCTACCCTTAAAGCCCGGCATGAACAGTATTTATGTGATCCACCAGCCCACTGGCGCGAAGTACACGAGGGACGGATTCAACAGCCGCTGGCTGAAAGCAAAACAGGACGCAAAGGTCGCATTCCCCGACCTTGATTTTAATTTCACATTCCATGATCTGAAGGCTAAGGGGATTTCTGATTTATCTGGCAACTTGTATGAAAAGCAAGCTATTTCAGGCCATAAGAATGTAGAGCAAACCGCAAGATATGACAGAAAGATTGTTGTGGTTCCCGTTGTTGGTGGTCAGAAGTAGCTTGATGGTATTAGGAATGGATATTAGGAAATGGATTTCCAGAAATAAAAAAACCGCCATCAGGCGGTTCTAATTTTTGTGTACTTCTTTATTTTTATTAATCTTTTTACATGGTGCCCGGAGTGGGACTTGAACCCACACAGCCATACAGCCGAGGGATTTTAAATCCCTTGTGTCTACCGATTTCACCATCCGGGCCTGGATGTAAAAGTGGAGGCGCGTCCCGGAGTCGAACCGAGGTAGGCGGATTTGCAATCCGCAGCATGGCCACTCTGCCAACGCGCCGTACTCTTTTTTGTCATCAAAGCATTATCTTTAACAACGTAAACTGGAGCGGGAAACGAGACTCGAACTCGCGACCCCGACCTTGGCAAGGTCGTGCTCTACCAACTGAGCTATTCCCGCTTAGATATCAGCTTTATTGATTTACCTCTTATCGAGGTCTAACCTGCTGATTTCTTTTATCTTCTGGCAAACCGTGCTGCCTTTCGATGCGTTGCATTCTACTGATATGGCGAAACGAGTCAATAAAATTATCTGCAGATCGCGTTTGTTTGCTGATTTTTAAATCGTTTCGATCAACGTTCGAACAAATCACCGCGCGCTGCACTTAAATATTGAAACATTGACCAGAAAGTCAGCACTGCGGCGATGTAGAGGGCAGCCACCCCCACCCCTTCCATAACCGGATCAGGGCGCCACAACAGGGCAAAGAGCGCCAGCATTTGTGCCGTGGTTTTTACTTTACCAATCCAGGAAACAGCCACACTGCTGCGCTTACCAATCTCGGCCATCCATTCACGCAATGCAGAGATAATAATCTCACGCGCGATCATCGTCGCCGCAGGTAAGGTAATCCACCAGGCATGAAAGTATTCGGCTACCAGCACCAGCGCTATAGCAACCATCACTTTATCTGCCACTGGATCAAGAAATGCACCAAAACGTGTAGTCTGCTTCCAGCGACGCGCCAAAAAGCCATCAAACCAGTCCGTAATCGCTGCAACAACAAAAATCAGCGCACACAGCAGTGGAGCCCATTCGAATGGCAAATAAAATGCCAGCACAAAAAATGGGATTAAAACTACACGAAACAGAGTCAGTAACGTTGGAATATTAAATGGCATAATTATGCTAACTGTTTGGGCAGAGTAGAATTTGTCTCTATGTTCCTATATTGCTACGGGTGTTGCAATGCTTAGTGTTTCAGCGCGGAGAAGATTTTTTCAGCCAGCGCCTGTGAAATCCCCGGAACCCTGGCAATCTCTTCTACAGAAGCATTCATCAGCGGTTGCAATCCCCCCATATATTTCAGCAACATTTGACGGCGTTTCGGACCAATACCGTCGATAGACTCCAGGGCGCTGGTCTTTTTCACTTTTGCCCGCTGATTACGGTGCCCCGTAATAGCATGGTTATGAGAGTCATCGCGAATATGTTGCAAAACATGCAATGCTGCGGAATCGGGTGGCAGAGAGAATCCCTCGCCTTCAGGTTCAAAAAAGAGAGTCTCCAGCCCAGCCTTACGATCTGTGCCTTTGGCAATCCCCAATAGCAGAGGATGGTTCTTATCCCACTGCACATCCAGTTCGGCAAAAACATTTTTTGCCTGAGCCAGCTGTCCTTTACCGCCATCGATCAAAATCACATCCGGAATTTTATCCGCCTCCAGCGCTTTACCATAACGACGGCGCAGTACCTGATTCATTGCTGCGTAGTCATCACCAGGAGTAATACCACTGATATTGTAACGTCGATATTCACTACGTACTGGCCCGTTCGCATCAAAGACAACAC
>Ga0157366_1000619_pt1 | contig 15321 bp, 13 predicted proteins | sample AttbisABBM1_FD_113149 | JGI IMG/M metagenome (GOLD analysis project Ga0157366, IMG submission 113149) | Fungus gardens microbial communities from leaf cutter ant in Botucatu, State of São Paulo, Brazil - Atta bisphaerica ABBM1 | ecosystem: Host-associated > Fungi > Mycelium > Unclassified ...
ATAAACATAGAAGTAAGGAGATAGAAGAAGTTAGACTTAGCAGAGAAAAAGGACTTTAGGAGGAGGGAGTTGCCAAGAAAGTATATGGTAAAGATGTTATATAGATGGAAGGATAGAAAGCTTAAGAACAAGTATTTAAGGAAGTTGGAAAGAAATTGGTAAAGATAGAAGAAGAAGGATAAGACGATATAGAGAGATGAGCCAATAAGTTTCTCCAGGAGTAGGAACCTTGAAGAGAGAGGTAATATCAGATATGCAAAGTCTGGACATTAGCTTCTTTATTTAATATTTCATTTTCATTTTCCTTTTGATTTATTTTTTCTATTTTGAACTTAAGGTTAGAGTTAGTGGTGATATTACAACCATGCTGTCACACATCAGTCACATTAGATAACATGGTTATGGTAACAATTACAAGGATATAGAAGGTTCTGAAAGGATGATGTCATAACAACATGTCTTATACATAGTCTTTATGGTAGGCTAGAGAAGTAGTAACACAGATTATCATCATTTAGTATATAAGGTAGACATTCCTGTACAGAGTTAATTCAATACAAGGTTCACTCACTTGTCCCACTCTAAGAACTTGAGTTTGTAACAAGTAATGGAGTAATTGAACATCAAAGAGAACCAGATAGATCTATACTAAAAAAATAAGTAAGTAGGGAAAAAAAAATTCTTCTACATATAAGTTGAGAGTAGTATATTATGTAGATGATAATCTTGGCTTTAACTAGAAGAAGTTGTAGATAAACTTTATTTATTTTTGTTTTCTATTTATTTTCTTATTTGAAACTTAGAGTTAGTGTGATATCAGTTACAATTATCATACATTTGTGACAAAGATATGATGACTATTACAGGATGGTCACATATATTACAGTCACAGATCACATAATCATGTGATACAGAGAAGGTCATAGAAGGTTTTGAAATAGATGATATTATATAGCATAGCAATAATATGTTGGTCTTATGGAAAGTATATAGACTTTAGAATAGGTTATATGCATAGACCATGATCTGTAGTATATAAGATAGACTAGTTTGTAATAGGAACCCTATTAAGTTTTCTTGTGTAAATTATATATAGTGTTTCTTTCCTGACTTAATACTTTGAGTCTTAAACTGTAATACTTAATTTTGTTACATAGTTATAATTTAGAAAGAGATATTCAGATGTGGACTAAGAATGAGTGTAGCACTTAATCTAAGTTGATTATCAGACTAAGAAACTGTACAAGATAGTTGTAGTTCTTAAATATAGGCAGAGGTATTCTAATAATAATGTACTATGTATACTCTGAGTTTTGTCAAGCACTACAGAAGTTGTTGATTAGAAATTTATGGAATTGTTATGGAATGGAGAGGCTCTTGCCTATGGATTGATAGGTGATTGGAATGGAGTGTGATCTGTACTGGAAGAGGATAAGTGAGTGCATATGAGCTTGGTGTTATCTGGGACAGATAATAGATGTGGTTGGTTAGTATGTGACATCAGTATCTTTCTCATGATGTTTTCTCAAAGATACCTTTCTCTTCTCTCATAGTTATTAGGTATATAATTGTAGATACAGTCCTGTATTCTTACACTTTACCAATTGATCATTCTCTCCTCTCTTACTCAAGTTTTTGTCCAAAGTTGCAACCTGAGCCAAATTTAGGATTGTAACACCAAGTGTGAACTATGCTTAACGCTTAACAATTAACAGCAACTAGTCTATTTATTTTTATATACTACAACTAGTATATATGTGTCTGTTCACACTAACACTGTTTTCTGCATGGCTAGTGAGGCTAACACATTTATATAATATTAGAAAAGTACTTTTGAGTGTCATATCTTGCAAGTGTGCAGCAAGTTGCTCAGTCACCACCACCATGCTAGCTGTTGCAGCAACACTCTCATTTTCCTAACACATAGTTTAATACAATCCTGCTATTTGGACTGAGTCTCATAGTTGAAATCAATGTAATGATGATTTCAAGTTTGACCACATGGACCTCCCACTTTGTTTTCCTGAGTTATCTTGTTTGTTTGTTTGTTTGAGCAGCTAAGAGGTTGGACCGTGTCAGAGCAAGCACCAAGTTGAGAGAGAGAAGCAACGTGTCAATGATTCTAACCTAGGGTACAACATATCTAGGTGGACTCTGATAGTATACCCTGGTTTTATGTTGAGAGAGGGCAAGAGTAGAGAATTGAGTGAGGACAATGAGCCAAAGTCGAGTTATAAGAAAATTGGCCATCATTTCAGATTGTTCTAGGTGATGGGAATCAAGTTAGTCTGGGTGTCCACATCGGGCGGATAAAACTTGCTGTAATAAGATTCAAGGCGACTGGGCTTAACTTTCTGCTATATGATTGGCTCCAACAACAAACATGCAGCCACGTACTGCGTCATTAGGCGCTAGCATTGGAAGGAGGAACAGAACTGTTACAAGACGTCGCTGCATAACTTGAGACGATGTTAATGGAGCATGTGACCGTTTTATGGAAATGCTGTCATGGATTACGCCAGTCCTGGTTCCGGCCTCGATGTTTGCAACTATTGACGAAGATCCTGATAGTAAAGTAATAGCGAGGCTTGATGAACAAACGCAAGCAAGGTTACGCTCGACCCAAATTCTTACTACCCTTCCTCAAATAATATCTGAGCTCATTCAAAATTCCTTGGATGCGCAAGCGCGTCACATAGATATTGGTATCAACTGTGATGAATGGATGTGCTGGGTACGTGATGACGGATTGGGCATTAGCAAACAAGACTTGGAGAGTTTCAGTGCGGAAGATGACAGTATGCGGTATCGTAAGGAGATATGACCCTGACATTCCTGTGGACTCTAATTGCAAATGAAGGAACTTCCAAAGATCACATAGTAAGATCTAAAAATTCTGGTCCGGTTTATGGTTTTCGGGGCGAAGGTGCGAACACTATTTTAAACAAACAAACTTCAATCTGACCTATTGCTAGTTTTGGCATCTGCCGCACAAGTTTCATGTTTAGAGATTGCCTCCCGGTCTGTCAAGGCACGTACTACATGGAGTATAATAAAGAAGGTAGACTCTTCTTTCCAATTCTATCCTGACGTATTTATTGGCGTAGGCCGACCAGTTACTATTCAAAGGTGAAGCTACTCGTTGGCGGAGAGAAACCCCAGGCACCGTTGTTTGTGTGAAGGATGTATTTTTCAATGTATGCTTTTGGGGTTATTTCCAGAGAGGTTGTTAATAACAAGTCATTTCGCACCCCTAGTTGCCTGTCAGGCGTGCCTCGCATCCTTCCGCGTTGAAGACCTGGGATTTGGTCCGGCAAGAAGTTGAAATATATGCACTTGTCTCACCCTCTGTATCCTTTTCTCTTGAGGATCTCCGCAAGTCCCGAGATACTGGTACTAGTAATCGGACTTTCCGAGTACCTAAGGTCAGAATTCAAAGCTCCAAGTAATCTAATCATACTATTTATTTGGTATACACACAGACCCAATCTACTCTGACCACTTTTCGGAACCTCTATGGCCGGGCATTGACCGAAGTTGGTGTTCGAGATCTCTGAATATCGAGAGCTGCTTTACTTCAATATAACCTTTTTAGCAGGTTGAAACAATAGACGAGGCCTTGGGTGGGAATCTGAGGGCACAAGGATTCATAAGTCTCCACGGTGCTTCTTCTCGGGTGCGTTGACATTTACCATTCGGCTGTAGTCTAGGATCTCACGGCATCCAGAATTATCAATTTCTTTGTAAGGCCTTGTGAGCCTCGTGGGCTATTGAACTGATCCCTGAATAGACATCAATAGCCACCCAGTTACGTTCTGTGACTTACATAAAGCGATTAACGTCCAATTCTCCTCGAGCAACTTCGGGAAAAACGTAAGCCCTATTCAGTTGACTGTTCATCCTAATTGAGGAATCTACTGTCGAAGTCGCTTGACAATCTGAGTGAAAGTGGAAACGCACGAGCCAGTATGCTTTCTGCCTTTCCAAGTGTTCATGAACAACTTTGATCCAATTGACAGCTCGCTCCTCCCCACGTAAAATTGAGAAGAAGCCCGTCTATGTCCTGAACATCCTCGTTCCCCCAGGTGGGGTAGATAATGGCTTCGACCCAGAAAAGAGTATTGTTGGCTTGAAAGTCGGTTGTATAACAGCCCGCTATTCGTCGCAATCTGACCCGCATTGCAGAATAAATCATCCATGGCATCCTGGTTGGCATACTTGACAAGGGTACTTCTAGCCAAATATGGATTCATTGATGAAACTCTAGATGGAGGGCATGAAAACCTTGGGTTTCGAAAAGACGCCGCGCTGGAACGAAAGAGTGTCATTATAGGTGAAGACCATGACACTAGTGGGTCATATTTGACCTCAGAACTTAACACAAGACAACTATCACTGCAACATACTTTTCCACATGTAGCACATGGCATAGTAAGTGTGACAACTCTGGGCCAACTTGTATTGATAAATTCAAGGACCCAACTTTGCCCCCTCATAGACGCACAAGGGCAATGGATACCTCCCTTGTATATTCCTCGAGCAGACCACTCTCTCAAGGTTCAATATCCGGCTTAGATGAGTTCAAAACTTTAGAGCACGAATTTGTCCAGCGAAGGACTATCCGTGCTTCAATGTCTGACTCCACTGTTCCCACATGGTTATGTGATGCTCTTAAAGTACAGAAACTCTCTATAAACGTCAACTGCGTACATTTACTCACCTCCCCTCAGGCAAATACCTCTTACGTATTTTCGGAACCAGCGATACATGTGATGGCTCCTTCTTTGAGTTATAAACCCCATACAACGAATTACAGCACTCCAAATGCATCCCAACATCACTATCGTCAATCGACAAATTTACCTCTCATGATGGCGAATCAGAACTCTATTTCTTCTTTGTTTGCCAAGGAGGATCTATCTTTAGCCAAGGTTATCGGTCAGATCGATAGCAAGTTCATTGCATGCATGATAGACGGTTCAACCTCCGGAAATGATGCGGGACTGAGAAACAACCGTGTAGACTCCAGTACTTCAACTCTTGTTCTCATAGATCAACACGCTGCCGACGAACGTGTTCGTGTGGAGAGTTTCCTTAAGGAGCTATGCATGGGCTTCCTGAGCACCTATGACAACCATACAGGAAGTGTTTGCAACATCAGGGTCAGATCTTTGGTTCCTCCAAAACCCATACTTTTGGCAGCCCATGAGTTTCGATTTTTGAACGAGTCATTGGAAGTACAGGAGTTGTTCCGGAGTTGGGGAATACGCTTCGTGAAATGTCCTACTCTGGGTACAAGGGCCGAACATCCGACAAACGACATTGATGATTTAGGACTAGAGCAAGTTCTGGTCGAAACCATACCCAATATTATTAGTGACAAGGTCATTTTTTATGTGTTGAAATCCGAATTGCTGACCCGGGATTTCTGTGCTATCCTAGCTTCTGCAAGAAGCGGAACTTCAAGATTTGGTTAAGGGTATCCTTGCGCAGTTACAGGCAGATTTACCCTCCTTTTCCAGTTCTATCTTCAGAGACCATAGTCAAGACATGGAACAAGAGTTGCTGTGGCTCAAAGCCCTTCGAAGTTGTCCACGGTCGCTACTTGACCTGGTCAATTTGAAAGCCTGTCGGGGTGGGTCACTTGCGGACTCCTTTGTATATGGAGTTTTCGCAGTTAATTGGTACTCTCAGGAGCAATCATGTTCAACGATTCCCTGACACTAGCCCAGTGCGAGGGCCTCGTACAGCGTCTTGCACTAACCGCTTTTCCATTTCAGTGTGCCCATGGACGGTGAGTTGGCGTGCCTGAATTTACCAATTTCATAACGCCTCTCTCTCAAATAAGTCCTTCTTTGGTGCCACTCATTGAGCTGGATCCTCAAACTGGAAAGCAAAGACGGGCACCACCTTGTGATTGGTCGAAGCTTGAAGTTATGGGATGAATATACGAAAGAGAATGGCAAGAATAAATTTTTATGTTCAATGGTGCCTCTGGCACCTTTTTCTTGGACATTTAGTAGCTGCCTGTAAAAACGGTATAGTTGAAGTCCTTGGAGCGCTCCCACATGGCGTTTATGTGATATTGTTGCCCCAAATCTTCCCTGAACCAAAGCAATCCATGGCGATTTGGAAGTATGTTGGCCTGCGGTGGGGTGTATAATCAATGCTACACTGCGCCGGCGAATCGATGGTGCATTGATCATTGATTCACTAACGCAGTGGTTATATTGAACTAAGTAATTACTGGGACGTGGCGGCGAAACTGCGCTCAGATGTCCAGTTCTCATAAGTTATAAGGAGAGGTGAATCATGTCAGTCACGATGTCGGTCAACGTGTCCTCAAACTCCAACCCTGCTGAATTCACCTTGGGATTATCTTCTTTGACACTCCGAGTCGATGGTGGCAGTTGGCTTTGATGCAGTTGGCTGAGTTGTGATTTGTGTCACGGATGGCATCCCTCTCTGTTTCTCTAGCCGATACTCAAAGATGTAATTTTTCCCCCATTTTTGTAGGAGACACCACAGATAGACTCATACTCGAACCTGCTTTAACAAGTCGACTCGCCTCGTCGTCCCTTCGACCGGCTCCAGTATCACAAAATGGATGCCAAGTACGCTCTTTCCCACCACTTGACTATCAAACACTGTTCCCTTACGGTTCGGACTGCGTCTTAGCACTAGATTGCTTGCAGTGGTGTAGAAAAAGCTCGGTCGCGTGATGTCAACTGTCCAACAACGTCATAATCCAATCTCATTGGTTGTTCAACAATCACCACATTCTCATACATCTCACTACCCCCTGACAATGCCGAAACATCTTACCCTCATTGCCTATAAGCCTGATTCTCAATCGGCTGATCAATTCATGGTTTACGTTGATCCCATCCAGGTTCGTGAAAGCTACTTTGAACAATGTTCTGTACTCAACAGATGTTCATAACAGTATCGTAAATGGAAAGACGGAGGTGAATAGAAATATTTTATACTTTCACAACATATAAAGCTAACAGCCCGCCTGTAGACACGTAATGCAGAATTTATTGTTTTCTTTGGATCAAACTGACAGTTCAATCAGTTCCATTCCTTTGGTAGATGTCGTTGAATGTGGGTCTCTTGTCGTGGCTCTTTTCTTCATCTGATCGACGCATCTTTCAGCGTTCAATGTATACCACACCGGACAGGGAGTACAAGGGCTACAGAAGACCCCATCGAAGCAACAACTTGATACAATCTTCGGCACACACAGCGAGGTTGATGTTGTCGAGTTCATTCTTAAGAATGGCAAGCCACATGGAGACATCGAGCCGAACGTTAATTCATCTGGAAAAGGAGTGCCAGCGCTCAATGTCTCTAGAGGGAGTGGTGTTGTTGATAATCGAGGAAAAGGGTCATCTGGTATCTGATCTCATCGCTCGAGGTCAAATATAAGAAAGAATTTGGAAGTCTTCATTGTCATGAATGTTGTGTTGTAGCAAGTTATTTATTCTGTCAAGCTCTGTTGTCAGTACTACCTCAGTCTTATGTCTGGCTGAGAAGTCAAATTTGTGTTCATTATGTGACGGTTCCGTAAGGGTATTCATACGTCAGTGTCATTTCTTGTCGATAGCGCTCTCTATCCATTGTTTACTGTGTTAAATAATATAATATACATGTGTTACTTAAATTCAATTCTGGTGTTTTCGATATGACATCTCATTTTGACCATGTGATATAGGAAAATCAAAAAGTGCCAACCAGTAAGTTCCTCTGGCCCTTAGGTTGATCCAGTCACTCGAAATTTTTTCCATAATTTGCCTGCCTTGACGTGTCAGACCAACTTATCGACTGTATCTCACTCTCTTACTGCCGAAACCTCACACTTCCTCATCTGAACCTTTAGCCGGACTAAGTCCCAAACCCTCCAACAAGTAGCTCCTCTGTGACGAGCCCAGAGATTTGGTAAGGCAATAAAAAAGTCTATGTCTGTCGCTGTCCTGCAGTTTCAGTCCATTGCTTACTTCCCATCTGCACTAGCCGGGAGCATGCTCTTGCAAAGGCGAATACCTCCTCTTCACCGGTGAACATTGAACTGCTGCCGACAGTTTCAATTGACAAGCCCTGTTTGTGCAGATGTTATTTTGTCACCATTGCATAATTGTAAGAGGGCGGCACATACGAGATCATCCATCACACCACGCATGTGGTCTGATACGTCTTTCTTCACATCCGTGCCGTCATCTGAAAATACTCGGTATACTGGGACTTCGGATGTTACGAATAACTTGGTCTGTCAAAGTTTGTGTCGTGTGTTGTAACAGAATGAGAACAACATACTTTGTTCTCATAGCATGCTGCAAGGCAGTAGGTATCAGCTCGAGAGGTAGAGTTTTCAGTGGAACTCACCATCAATGAACGTGATGAACCTACGTGCCTAGATAAAGTCAGGGTGCTAAGGAGTAGACATTGTCTCGACTGCGACATACCCAGTCTTTCTGATTTAACCCCATCTTCGGGATATTTAACACGAAGATAGTGCTGAAGTTGTTGGTGATTTCAATATAATCTGCAGCACTCAAAGGCTGGCCGCACAAATCTTCGAAGTCGTACTTGGCTACGCTTGAAGTACTTTCAGGCACTACAAGCTTTCGGCCCCAGGACTCGACGGTACGGTGGAGGACGGGAGGGTCACCCGGATCTTGAGACGTGCATGCATCAAAGATTTTCTTGATCTCATTTGCGTTCTCAGGTGTTATAGGATGATAGTACACGTGCGAAAGAGCGCGGGGTGTACGACGGTAGTCTAGAGATCTAGTGAGTCAGGGTTAAGTCTCATTGCGGAGGAAGGGAATTAGAGCACCTGTCCCGGAGCTCAAGTTTGTCACCTCAAATTGTGACTTCAGTAAATCAACTGCAGGAATAAAGCTGGATCGTTGGATCCCATTCTTATAAAGTTCATCTGGATGCCGACTGTGTTCTTTGTGTCATGTGTACCTTCCTGTGATAGAATGGACTCACTTCGACGTCATTACAAACACGGTACCAAAGTTGAGCAGAGATTCTAAAAGACGTCGGAGAATCATGGCATCGGCAATATCGGTTATCTAAATTATGTATAACCATGAATCACAGCAGCAAATAAAGATTGTACCTGGAACTCGTCAAAGCACAGGACAGCAGCATCATTTGCTAAATCTCGAGCAACAGGCAGTATAGGGTCTCCTCCGTCTAGACCCAAAGCAACCTTGGCCGCGTGTAAACGTTTGTGAACATCGACCATGAAGGCGTGGAAGTGAACACGGCGCTTGCGAGTGATATTAGGTGGGAGTGTGTGATAAAAGAGGTCCATAAGCATAGTTTTTCCTGTGCCAACATCTCCATACAAGTACAGTCCTTTAGGAGCATCTACAGGTGGTGCAGTTGGTAGAGGTTCTTCGCGGCTAAAAAGGCGGGACAGCTAGATATATTGGCATCTTAGACTACGTGGTTACGCAAGATATGGTAATGTGCAGGCGTACTAGTCCGGAAGGTTTCGGTGGGTCAGGCACTTTGGGTGGAGTGTAGGTTACTATTTTGTCGTGCAGGTCCTGCAGTTTTTGAATGACCTGTGTTTGATGCTCGTCACCTAGCAATACACCAGTTTGTAGAAGTTCCTGGTACCGGAACAGTGGTGTGATAACTTCTAGCCGATCAACTTTACTGTAATGCAGTGGACGCCAACCATTGTGGGGAGGGATTGAGATCTTTTGAGAAGTCTGTACTTCTTGTCCTTTAGTAAGAGTGTATCTTGAAGTATATGTAGTCGATAATTTGGGATAAATTTCCTGTGAGGAAGAAGTGCCAGAAGCAAGGGATGAGTTATGAGCCCGATTAGCCGGTCTAGATATTTGTTTCGAAGCAATAAAAGTAGAGAACCTGGAACAGCATGAGGAAGCTGTCCTGGGATGTACTACTACCCTCATCTTGTAGCAGATGTAAGTAAGTAATTGAGGGTTGCCTAAAACGTCGCCAATGAGCACGTGATTTATAATTTAGAGGATGGACAGCGACGACGAGACCTACATTCTCCTCCTTCTAGCGGACAGCAACCTTCCTACAGGGTCCTTCGTCGCATCCTCTGGCTTAGAGTCATATGTTACGCACGGATTCTGGTCAAATAAGTCGACCATAATTGATTTTGTTCGTGATAGTCTTACCGGTTACGCTCATACCGCACTACCCTTCGTTTCCGATGCACATCGTATCATAACCGCTTATGCCGCCTCGAAAAATCCACTGTCCACAGAGGAGCTGGATGGAGCTATAAAAAAGCTCCTGGCATTGGATGACTTGTATGAAGCAACGACTCTCAATCATGTAGCCCGTAGGGCATCTAAAGCTCAAGGCATCGCGCTCCTTGCCCTTTATTCCAAAGGTTTCTCTCGGCCTACATTCCTCTCATGTAGTGTAGAAGAGGCCACATTTATCCATGAAAAGCGACTATCATCTTTGTTGGACAAGTATAAAGGTCTTATCAGGGCAGAAGATTTTCCTGGTCACTTCCCCATTTGTTGGGGAATGCTCACGGGAGCCCTTAAACTAACGTTAGGTCAGTCTCTTATCATTCTTCGAAGTAAATATGTTCAATCAAGTTACATTTGTCCCCCCAAACTTATCAGAACGTTCTCAATATCTTCATCTATTTCTTCACGCTCGGAGCCTCCTCTCTGCCTCGGTACGGCTGAACGATATCGGCCCTTATGGTGCTCAGCAGATATTACTGCATGCAATTCGTCCTCTTGTAGCGACTGAAGCAGCTAGGTGCGGAGACCGCCATACCGGTGTGTTGTCTCAAGGTCATGACTTCGATCAAACCACACAAGGTCCAGCGAACACTTGGCCTTTGGGTGAAATCCTTGCCGCTCGTCACGACCAACAGCACTCTCGTATTTTCAATAGTTGACACCAAACAGAAATAGAATATAGGTGACCATTTTTTGTTTCAGAGCAGATGCAATGGCTACAATATAATCAGGAAGCACAACCTTACGATGAGCTAGTAATTAGTGCCAATCTCGCCGATACTTCCGCCTGGCTCCTTGCAAGGCTCGACAGATACGAAAACATAATAGTGTCTTGTAAACTTCCATTGAATCCGTTAACTTCCTCGCCCATGCCCACACTAGAACCCAGTGTGTCCATCAGATATCTTCCAATTACTGGATCGCCTTTCGTCTCGCCACGAAGGACCGACTGGACATAAGCGAGTACACGGTCGAGCATGGACAAAACATTTAAAATTGCTGTTTCTAAGACCTCAAGGTCAGGGACTTGGTGGGAAGTAGTGGAAGAAGAGGATTCTGAGGCATTGATAAGGAGATCAACTGTTTCAACTCAGAGGTATGTCACGATAAATAAGATAGATTGAAACGCACAACCGCTTCGCTCGGCCTCATGGAGAAACTGGAGTTCGACAGGTACTGGTACGAAGACGCAGTTTTCAGCCTTGGGCATAACACCAACGGGTGAACTGCATTGAGAAAAAATAGATGAGATTCCAGGAAAAGGTCGAAACAAGATCAAAACGCCCGCATACCTAACATAGGCCCTGACACCAGCCTCCTCGCCCTCGACAATGCCAGTGTTCAATGTAACATGTACTGCCGGGAGAGGTGCAGTTTCCAAGGAATAGAAATTTTGGATAAGTGCGGAGTACGTGTTCAAGTTCGACCCCGTTGAGTACCTGGACCATTTGTTCATGATAAAGAATTACATGAGAATCATACCGAAGGACAAAATCTTATGACGTACCATCCAACGATAACTTCTTTCGGGTTGACTTTACGATGCAATTCATACATCGTTCTGTGATATTCCGTATCTACTGCAACCTGTTCATCCGTCTCACTGTGCAGAACAGCGAACGCTGTCCTGATCTCAACCTCGCTCTCAGTTCTTCGTCCTAAGAGCGTACCAATCACTCGGTCTTGTTGATCGGTGCGTCGGAGATAGTGGTCGAGAATGGTGAAGAGTACAACGGGCAGAATGATCACATTTTGGGGGGCCCGACTGTTCAACGGTATAGACAATGTGAAAGAGATGGCAAGCGAAATGTTGCAAAGTTTGAACAAATAAGAAGACGAAATGCAGGCTGAGCAGACTCGAGCCGGGGAAAATGGAAAGCAGGACGTACATAGTGCTAGGCACCGCATTTCCAGTAAGGTGTATTGCAGAAGATGTATGTCCAAGAGACATTTTATAATCTCTCCAGTAGTCCCCGTGCAGTGATAGCGAAAACGACAGATGGAGTAGAGTTCTTCAGTTCTTAATCCGCGAATGAAATAAATTAGTGCATTTGATGATGTGGGAAAGAAAACCGGATACTGCCGAGTTGTAGGATTCACTTCCCACTTTGAAAATACGTGTCGAACTCTTTCTTACTTCCACTAGAAGATGCCTTCCGAAGATACCAAGGTACATACCAAGCTATGTCTTATATTGAAGACGTGGCTCACCTTGTTGTAGGAACGCATTGCAAGGGTAGTTGAGATCGGCCGTGTATGTCTCACCCAAATTTTGGCTTCAGAACTCATGACCTCGACTTTATAACAGACTGTCCTCCATTACGGCTGGATTCCTCTCATCATATACGTTGGCTTCACGAGGAGTAACCCACAGCCCTCATTCATCAAGTGTGTCGCCTCCACTTTCGTTTTTGGGTTCTAACGCAACTGGCATCCTCTAGACTCATCAGCCCACTAGCTTAGACACCACCGCTCAAAATTAGGTGGTCCATGAGTGTATCATTTGACCGTATGAACATGGATCGAGGTCAAGTGTTTCACGTGGCACAACTGCGCTTCCTCTTTTCCTTTGCTGGCTGTTTGCTATGTTTCGGACGCTCCCGTCTCGAAAGACTCCGCATGTGAGCATGTAATAACGATACCGCAATACATAATGCAACCTCTTCTCGTTGAATGTCTCGGTCTGAAAGCTTATGTTGGACGGGATATTCCGATTCTGAGCCAACGCTGGAACCTCTCCTTGGAAGGTTTTACATTGTCCTTCATTTCTGTTTGTATAACACTGCTTGCCAAGGTGAGTTATTTGTCATAATATTCCTTTCGTTCTTCGTCCGGAAAGGTGGTGATTAATCACGTCGTGGTGGCACTGAGATCTGAATACTCTATGGTGCTCCGAAACTACCCCAATCTGCTAACCGCCTCTCGCTGGCCTGGTTTGCGATAGTGGCTTTAATGTGGATTTGACAAGGCCAGATATGAACTTTCTCTTCCTTTCATCTGTTCTTTTGCTCGTGTATAAATTATCTCATGTGAATTTGACACAGGGAACCTTTTCAGTCTTCACCTCGAAATACCTGCTTATTCGATGGCCCTTTTGCTAAGTCATCCAATGACGATCCCGGACTTTATCTCTGGATGTGCAACCTTTCTTTTGTAGGTGTCATGCTTCGTTTGCCTCACAACAAGAAATCAAAACTGCCTATCCCCATTGCTGTGCGTCAATGTCCAGGTTGAAGCAGAAAAATCAAGCTGATCAAATTTGGACAAAGTGACTCTACATGGTTCCCAGCTTCTAAGAGTCTAACTTCTTAAATCTGTGATTTTAGTCTCATAATGAAATGAAGGGAATTTTTAATTGTATCTTCCGTGTTGTGATTCTAAGCTTGGCTCATGTTCCAATTAAGGCAAAGTAAGGAAATAATATTTACAGTAGTTATATATATCTTGTTACAAACTTCATTCAGCCTGTATCTCCACAATTGCTTGACTGATTCTCATGAACCAAGTTGTATTAGAGAGCCTTAAATGAGAGCTATCTGCACATATGTGGAATATTCAAAAGTGATAATGAATCATTGAAATATCAGACCATCAATAACTAGCAATTTTTATTGTCTAGTACCTCAGAAATGGCTAGGCATGTTCACATATTCTAACTTGCAATTGAAAAGCACTTATTAAACTATCTACAGTGATATGTGGTAAATTGTACAAGTATTAGTACTTACAAAGATATAAGAATATCAATATAGTGATATACTTAGTTACTCACTAAAATTAGCTTAACATTTGCTATAATAGATTGATAAATCAGAGCACAGGTGATGTTATAACTTAAGACTCTGAATAGGGTCAAAAGACAACTTTTTTATTTGAGTAATACAAGAAAACTTGATAGAGTTCCAAAGTATAATATATCCTACTTATATATGCTAGGCTAATGGTCCATGCAAACAAGTCCCTAGCCTACTCTAAAGACTATGCATATTACATGCCATTGATATGTGGTATAATATCATTATTCTAAAACCTTCTATATCCTTCTATAATATATGATTGTGTAACCATGACTGATGTGACTACTAAGTTATGTCATGTGACAATGTATGACAGTAACATGTGACATCATGCTAGACTCTAATCCTAAGCTAAAAAATAAAATAAAAGAAAAATAAAATCTATAGTCTACAACTCTGATAGATAATAAATAAAGGGTTCTAGCAACCTTAGAGATTACTCTAATAACTTGTCACATTATGTTCTGGCCATCTGTTCCAATCCACAGATAACACTTTCTCTCTTATTTACACTTCTTGTATTATGACTTAAGTTCTTGAGTAAAGATAAAAGACAACTTTTGTATTGAGTAATGCAAAAGAACTTGATAGAGTTCCAAATACAAGATAGTCTACCTTATATACTACAAACCATGGTCTGTACACATACTATGACTAATCTTCTCTAAAGTATATATGCTTTTCATAAGATCAATATGACATTATTCATTTCAGAACCTTCTATATTCTTTTTTATATCACATGATTGTGTGACTGTGACATGTGTCACACTTCCATTACATTTTGTGACTTGTATGCATATATAACATCATATCATATCTTTTATTTAAGTCCCAAAATGAAACTAAAAATAAAATAAAGAAAAATAAAATGAAACCAAATCTATTATTTACAATTCTAAATCTTTTCCAATATAGATCACCTCTCTCCATTCTCTCTTAGATATCCTTGCTAGCCCCTTGCCAACTCTATAGACTTTCATTTCTGATATCTAAAGATTACCAGAATTTAAAATAACTTACTTAATAGTCTTCATTCCAGATAGTTATCCTAGGTAAAATACCTAGTATATAAACTAGTAGTTTATACTGTACTAGCTTTATTCTGAAAATTGACCAAAACTAGCACTTGTCAGGATCGCTGAAGGTGGACTTAATTTTTATTTCTCCTTTTCATTTTTATTTTATTTTATTTTTCATTTTCAATCTATTTTCTATTTTTAGAACTAGGGTTAGGGTTAGAGTGACAAGATCACGCTGTCA
>Ga0157366_1000620_pt1 | contig 15318 bp, 18 predicted proteins | sample AttbisABBM1_FD_113149 | JGI IMG/M metagenome (GOLD analysis project Ga0157366, IMG submission 113149) | Fungus gardens microbial communities from leaf cutter ant in Botucatu, State of São Paulo, Brazil - Atta bisphaerica ABBM1 | ecosystem: Host-associated > Fungi > Mycelium > Unclassified ...
AAATACCGTGAGAAAATGGTCTCGAAACGGGTTTGTTACTGCCCGTCGATACTCAAGCAGTCATCCTTTATCCGCCCGACGCAGTGCCCTTTAATACGGCCTTATTCATCCGTAACGAGGATAGATGAATTTGGGATACCCACAACCCCCACTTGGTCGGTGACAAGGCTCTTGTCTTCTTACCCTAAGCCTTCAATATCATCTCAAACTCTCAATCACCTTCACAAACTTGCTGCTCTTACACCACCTGGTCAAGACACGCTTGAGTACGAAAGGCTTAGAAAAGAGATCTCGGGGCTGATATGGTTAGTTGAAGCAGTCAAGTTTGTGGATACCGAAGGCATTTCAACATCAACACGCTGGGGTAAGGAGGATGCCGACAAGCAGAACGCGGAGTTGCCTCCACAAGATATTCCAGAAGGACAGGAGTTGTTGAAGTACGCTGCTCGTGCTGAAGGTGGCTTTTACCTCGTAGATACTGATCGCAAGAGGTAGGATGGATCCAGTACGTAGAAGCATTCATTATGCAGGAAAGGGGACATTGACAGTAGATCAGGGCATTTCATAATTCACCATGTCCGCCAGTGGATCCAAAACCACCTGTACCTCGGAGGGTTTCGTCAAGATCCTTCAGTCAGGGATTAGCGGTGGTTGGTGCAATAGTTGGCCTATACCTACATTGACTTCGAGAACTTCTGGGGTGTGGATCCGCTCGACTATCAGCTGAGCAATACGATCACCTTCTTCCACTGTGACAGGGCTATTGAGCTAGTGATCACATTGAGAACGGACAAACAGATACCCTGGAAATCCTTGTCGGAGAGGTTGAAGAGCAAGACGAAGACAATGCCTCGGTAATCTGCATCAATTACACCAGCTCCGGTGTCAATCATGAATTTTGACGCTAGTCTATCAATGAACAAAGAGCAGCATAAATTTTGTTCATGATGAACATACCAAGACCGCTACGCGGTGCAACTCGTCCATAAGTGCCAACCGGAACTGCAACTGATATCTGGGTATCAACCAAGGCCTTTCCATGGGCAGATATAGTCTTTCTCTCCGCGCTTCAATCATGAGCAATGGATAGCATCGAACATTGTCTGAGTTACCTGTACAGATCATAGCCTGCTGACAACGGCGACCCTCGTGTTGGGAGCCTGGCCTTCTCTGAGTGCCTCTTGATCAAAAGATTGGAGACGGGGGCAAGCGAAGAATCTTCAACTCTTCTCTTCTTGATTTGTGGCACTTCCTGTTCCATAACGAACGAGACGATGAGATATTGACGCAGGCTTTAGACGTTGGGATCAACTCCGCTAATTTTTAGAAGAAATGTAGTCACATGTGACCTTTGCCCTGGGTTCTCTCTTCGAATCCGACGTCTCCAATGCTATGCCACTTCAGGGCGAGAATCCAATAACCAGCTACTTCTACAGAGTATCACCCAATGCCAGGTCGAAGGCACTGCCGAGATCGGCGAAACGCGCTCAATCTCCCGACGAAACTGACCCAGCGACTAAAGGGACTTCTCGAAAGAAGTTGAAGAGTCAAAAGTATAAAGGGCACACAGCTCTTCATGTCCCTTCCGACTCCTCACGAGCTACACTCGGGCAGACTGGATCTGCAAAGGATATGATCGAGATACAAGATATACTTCCAGGCAGTCCCTACGAGGCAATATATTCCCACCAATCCACGCCATCCTCGCCGCTGCCAGATTTGACTCCTTCTCCTTCTCCTGAAGCTCCTCAAAATTTCTCGCGTCTTTTCAGTTCCAACGGTGCGGTTGATGATTCCGAGCTCACTCCATCCTGTGCCGCATCGGCCGAAGCTGGTTATCTGGAGCCTCAGGAAGTCGATTCGGATCCCATTCCCTCATCTCAAACACAAACAATGGAGTATTCATATGAAGACGAAGACTCGAAAATGTCCCAAAAGATAGTACTTTCCTCATACAGTGCATCTGTTCGAAGCCCTCGGATATCGAATTTTAATTACATCCCGTCTTCTCAACCTGATCCTGAACCCTTTGCTAGCCAATATCAGTTTGTTCCCTCATCTCAATCACAATTCATGGATCCAACCCCTACGTCACCCATCATTCCTGATTTCGATACTGTTCCCAGTTCACAGTCTCAAGAGCTCTTTTACTCGCAACATATCCATAACTCACCAAAGAAAGGACCGGGCACAAGGTACTGGTCCGCCTGCTTAGATCGCTTCCCCCTCTTAATTTCTCTTGCTAGCAGCCATAAACAGACATCTCTGATGGATATCACCACTGACGAGTCCGAGATTCGAGCTCAGTCTTCTGGACACCTAATATCAGGCACTTCCCCTGGAGTTTACGTTGAGGAACTTCACCCTCCTGGTGCTATTCCAAATTCACAGACTCCAACTTGCACATCATGTCTCCCGAGCCCGAAACCTGAGGGAGAAAAGGAATCATCAGTTCACGATCATTGGAATGACAGAGAGGATTCATATGAGAGTTTACCTAATGCCGTGGAGCATTTCCGGGGCATGTTTGGTGAAACTTTTGAGAGCTTACCTCCGGACTTCCCGCAGTCCTTGCGATTCTGAATGCTCACACTATTGCAGAATTACAGCACATCATAGAACCTTTCCTTATGATAAATCAATATTAGGCGCCATGGGCTTGCCTTTGCTTTATGCTATGCTCTTCGAGTCGACTTGTTAGCTCCTCACGTGAGGGAGGGTCCGTTACGTCAGTTACTGCAGATTGCTAGCTTTATCTTTTGCCATCTTGATTAAGAAGATAGCCACAACAACGAAATGCCGGGACGTCTGCAGAACAAGGTTCGTTACAGTTGTAATCAACTCTCTCGTGATCGTGGACTGGAGAAATCCATGGCATCCTAATCAGGTCGCTCTCATTACTGGCGCCGGATCGTGAGTGGAGATTAGACCAATGGTAGTACCGATGAAGCCTATCATTCATTTCGATCCATCAGTGGAATTGGTCTCGAGTCTGCGATCCTATTTGCTCAAGAGGGTGCAAATGTCTTACTAGTAGATATCAATGTGGCGACTACAGAAAAGAACGCTAAAATTATTGCGGATCGATTTCCAAATGTCAGAGCCATTCCGACAAGGGCTGATGTGGGTAAAGAGGCTGATGTGAAGGCGGCTGTGGACCTCGCCGTTAAAGAGTTCGGTCGGCTAGATGTCATGGTTGGTCCTTCATTTCCTTTGCTGTATATAATTACTGATTCTAGAACTGATTCAGTTCAATAATGCCGGTAAGCTGTTCTTTGTTTGACGGCATGAGATCCCTCTTAAAATTGCATGTATCCGAGGTATCATGCATCCCGAGGATGATAATGCTTTGAATACTGAGGAACGTATATGGGATCTAACAATGCAGATCAACCTTAAGGGAGTGTGGTGGGGATGCAAGTACGCCATCCTTGCCATGCGTCAAAATCCCACGGATGAGAGTAGAGGCCTTCATACTGGAGGAAGCATCATTAACACGGCTAGCTTTGTAGCTATGATGGGTGCTGCCACTCCACAACTCGCTTGTAAGCATCCTTTCATGCTTTTGTCAGCCGTAAGTGCGACGCCTGATCTGATATCTGCTATCATTGATCAGATACCGCGTCCAAGGTCAGCCAATCCTATTGTGTGAGCTCCTGGCTTTGTAATACTCGAATCGTCGATGGTAATAGGGCGGCGTACTGGCGATGACCCGTGAACTTGCAATGGTGCATGCCCGGGAGGGCATTCGCGTTAATTCATTGTGCCCGTGTGTGCTGTTCACCATACCTGCACCACCGATACAATCGCTGATTTCTCTTCTTGGGAATACGTCGGTTTCTTAGTGGCCCTTTGAAAACCCGTGAGCATTTACCCAGCGGCTGCAGTCAAGCTATTCCCAATCCGGTTTGGTTTTGATAGCCATGCTAATGGATTTTTTGAATACTGATGAGAAGAAACAAAGAAGACTCATCCACCTTCCTATGGGCCGATTTGGTGAAGCCATCGAACTAGCCAAAGCTGCGCTGTTTCGTGAGTAGGGCAATCTACCAGAAAGGTTGATTCCAATCGCTTGAATTAGTTGCAAGTGACGATAGTAGCTACGTCACCGTGAGTGTCACTTCGATGACTCTTGATCCTCAGGAGATTTGACTCATATTTCTTCTAGGGTGCTGATTTTGCCGTTGATGGTGGTCTTTCCAAGGCCTACGTTACGCCAATTGGGGAACCTACTCTCCCTCCTCCTTCCAGCTTGGTTTGAAGTTGTGGTTATCTATCAAATTACTTCTGAAAGTTGTGGTGTTGGTCCCCAAAGAATTACCTGACGTACACTCCCACAACTGTGCGGTTGCAAAGTACATATGTCACTTGACCCCAATCACAGGCTCCTTCCCGTACTAAGATGGCTAATCATCCATTAGTTACAGGAACTCTCATACTCGGATTGGCGGGAGACTAGGCTCAATGAGTCATGTCGATTTCGTAAAGCGCACGGCCTTGATAATCTTCTTGCCTCAGACGGATTCACGAAGACAGCCACGAGAGAAAACCTGACTTAGTAAGAATACCATCTGAGAATATCGATGAATGTCAGATTCAATGAAAACCCGAGAAAGAATACGTGGTTAACAACGGAGCAGTAAATATTGGTGGTACAGCAGCAATTAAACCGGCTATGAACTGAGCATTGAGACCACAGAGCGCCTCAGAGATCTTTCATTCGCTTCTTGTCTCCCTGAGCCTTTCGAATCCTGGTAACTTCCTTGCCAACCTCATTTGTAAGGTGGCGATGGAACTCAGGACGGTAACCAGCTCCAAAGAGAAGTTCGAGATGGACGAAGAAGGGGGCCAATACAACGGCTATCAAGGCCCGTTCGTGAATGCTCGTGTATCCGAAAAATGAATATTGGGAGCACCTTACCGCCAATGAGGTTGTCAAGCAGAGTTGGGGCACGTTTTTCTGCGAGTCCATGACCCAAGAATTGGGCAATCCAGGAGCAAACGTGCAAAAGCGCGGCATTCCTGATGCCGTGTGATTTCTGGGCATAGACTGTTGCTGTGAGAAGGGAGAGCGTCATTTGCGGCACATAAAGAATCTGAAAGGTCTGATGAGATGATGTATGTTAAAGTTTAAGCATAAATAAACTAACTGCGGCGACAGGCTCAAGGGCAAGATAATAGAGGATGTATAGGCCTGCATGAATGGCAGACCAATTGAGATCAAAGGCAAGATAGTCATTGAACTCCCGGTGGATAGCCGGAATTATTGATGGGACGGGTATCTGTGCTGCGAGAACTTGAAAAGACCTGGGGAGCTGTGAGTGGTGTGGATGCGATGGATGAGAGAGAGAGAAGAACTGACCAGAGAAGGATGGGGACACATATTATGTGGATGAGGACATTGATGCGGTTGACATGATATGCACCATAGAAGGTGAGCTAGAATAATTGAGCAAGGCCACTGCCTGAAGTGATGGGAGACATACCTGGGCCGTCACGTCAAATATATTAGAGGACATGGTGGTCAGGGAGAAAGCGAGAACTGGCCGGAGCCTTATAACGAATGTCAGGAAAAAGAAGATGATGATCTTGATCGCCTACATAATCACGTGGTACATTTCACTCTGTTGAGTAGCCGACTCAATTTCAGGCTCCAGAAACCATGGTCAGGTCAACAATCATTGTAAGGGCGATTGACGCACTTCCCCTTGCTGCCAGTGTCGACGACGAAAAAGTGCGCTGTACCTTGCTTATGAATATATCATTTCTCAACGCATACGTGTCATACTATACTGCAGACGGAGAACGACCTTCAGGAGCACAAACAGCAAGCAAAAGTAATATTTCGACGCATTACGCCCAATGCAGAACCCCGCTGTTCGATTGAGAGTGGCCAATATACTCTACAGTACGCCCATCAAAAGTCTCCTCCGGGCTTTTCTTGTCCGTTGACTTCTTAATCCAGTTACCTTATCTCGGACAATGTTGTATTCTTGACTATAGCTGACAAGTCGTATCCGCGGAAACTCGCTTTCTTGTTTCTTGATGAACTCTCGAAGGAATTTGCATCGATCTACGGTTCAAAGATTGAAGGTGCTCGAAAACCTTATGCCTTTGTAGGCTTCGGTATGTCGCTGACGGTTATGAGCGTTCCCGGCATTGACTTTGGAATAGATACTTTCATGGCAAAGACTGCACGGCTGTACCAGGATACACGGACAGCAAATGCTGCGGCGTCTGGACTAGGCAAGCTTAATGATGAACTTTCAGATGTCACGAGAATCATGACCAAGAATATGGAGGAGCTGCTGTGGAGGGGTGACTCATTGGACAGTGCGTCGATTTCATCATATTTAATCTTCTACTAGAACAAAAATGGTACTGCAGGAATGTCCCATCTTTCTACCTCGCTACGTTCGGAATCCGAAAAATATCGTAAGGTGGCGCGCAATATTAACATCCAAGCGATGATTCGGCAGTATGCGCCACTGGGTGCCGTGTTTCTACTGGTAGTCATCTTACTCTACTGGCGATTCAGCTGAGAAATGTATAACATGACTCTTCATACGCCGTTATATTCCCCTTCTACTTCTCATGTCAAGTGCGTGATGGGTGACGCGTTATCTAATCTGTAGGAAGAATATCCCTTTGTAATCACTATCCATTATACATCTTTAGTCTCAGTTCTCGCTGCTTGCTCTGGTCTACTCAAAAGTTTCCGATACGCTAGATGTACAGAGTTCCTTCGCCCTATGGACAACCGTCGCCAAGAGCGCCCTCGCCTTACGGCCAACCGTCTACAACAGCACCCTCACCTTACATCCAACCGTCTACAGCAACACCCTCGCCTTATAACTATAACCAAAAGCTACCGTTCCATTACGGGGAAGCTCCTCCAAGGAGTCATTCTCCTCAGCCGCCTCCACAGCGAGTTCATACATCTCAGCCTCTCACTCAACCGGCGCAACCCCCTGCTTCAGACATCGTTCCAGGATCACAGATCTACACGACATCCGTGAGTCCAGATGGCAGGGTATTATATCACCCTTTCAAGTACGTGCTGATCCAATCGTGCTTTGATCATCCGTGAGCTAATCATGAATGCAGAGCTGTGGCAGCTAGGTTCGTTAGTTCATGAATCCAGTGTTGACAGCTTGCTTGAACGATCATATTTGATCACAGCTATCAGACACCCAATGGGGTTGTAAGCGGTATTCAATGGATTCCAGCAGAAGCAACGCACATCCTCCCACAGGACGCTCAACCCGCCTCGAAAGTGAGTATCAACGGGATCTACAATGCTTGCCCCTTATTGTTACCGATTCTAGGGTTTTATTTGGAATCGCGGAAACAAAGATAAAGACAAGCTCATAGAATGGTAAGCACTTTATACAATAACGAGATGCCTTCATACAGATCTGACATGACATGGATCAGGCAGCATGAAGAAGACAAGAGGAGAAAGCGTGAAGAAAAGGAAGCCGCTAAACGTCTTCGTCAGCAACAAGAACATCGCAACGAGGAAAAGGCAAAGGAGTACGAACGCGCACGCAGAATGAGTTTCAATACTGGATATCCTCCGGTAGACTTTCCTGCCACACAGTCAGCTGGTCACCCTGGAAGTCCTTACCAGCATCATGTTGAACCTACTACTTCCATTTCTGGTGCTCCGTACGGACGAGAGCGCAAACATAGTAATGTCGGTGATTACGACATTCTGAACCGCCAATTAGGTGACATGGACTTGAATCGAGAGAGTGGGGTCAATGGACCTGGATATCCCCGTACCGGCCCGTATGGGTCGCAAGGCAGTACGGGTCCCTATGGGACTTCGTATACCACTGGCTACGCAGCCTCAGGGAGTAAATATTCACCCAATCCAAGAGGTGCCTCTGAACTGCCATTCACTCCTCCAGGCGGTAAATACTCGCCCAATCCAGGCCGTGCTCAGTTGCCGCAATTTACTGCAGGCAGCGGAAATCCATCGCACCCAAGTTCTGTTTACTCTTCTAGTGCTCGTGGAAACGATCCTATTGCAATATCGGCGAGTCCATATGGTGTTGCTTCTAGCCTTCAGCCTGCGGTTTATCCCCGTGGTCATATTCTGGAAGGTCAGCCTACCAGGTCCAGAGCCTCATCTCTTATACAAGGACCTCCTGCTGGTGCCTACGGTCAACTTTATCATGACCAAGCGGGGACATTTGGCTCTCATACACCTCGTCCTCCGCCATCTCCCCGAATGGCCGGTGCCTCGCCTCATTTTCCTGGAAGAATGCTTCCGGCTACAGGACAACAATTTACACCTCCCGAAGGATTTTCTCGTCCTATCAATCCCAACATGTCATACTCTGAATTTGCTACGATAAAGATTCAGGCCATGGAAGATTTTCTGATGGCACCCCAACCGCCTCGCATGCCTCCTATCTTGAAATCTCATGACGTCTTTCCTGAGGACTGGCTCCGCCTGATGAACGTGAGTCGTCAAACACTATGATATACAATGAGTATAATTTTTGTAGGATTTAAGACTTGCTTGGAGTGGCAATTTACCTGTCCCAGATGATAATCATGGCGGCAAACCACCCCGTCGCACAACTTTGGCCGCCAATCTACTCGACTTGTGGAATGCCTGCTTCTTCCTACCTCGTGGGAGTGAGGTTATTCTTTATAAAGGGCAAGAGCGTCGCTCTGGACAAGGGGCAGGTACAATCGACAAGGATCTGCCTGAAGATGAACCGGACAAAAGCGAGTCTGAGGATGACGACAAGGATGACGAAAGTGATTTAGAGGACTATTTGATGAAGAAGGCAACCACCTATGGTCCACAACCAGGTTTTGATCCTGCTCTCATTACCAGAAAGAGACGCGAGGCTAAAGAAGAGGAAAAAAAGGCCAGACGAGAAGCTAGAAGGAAGGCCAAGGCCAAAGAGAAAGAGAAGGTATACGCGTTGTACGTCACTTATGTTCCTCCTGGTGGTGCCGGGATATCTGGAGGATATCCGTCTGCTGCTACCACAGGTCATGTCCCTGTAGCTCCTCTTGTAGCTCCTCCTGTAGCTGGGTATGGACGTCATTACGGAGGTTACTGATACCATTGGATTTCAGAATGATATTGAAGAATCTAAAAAGTCTTGACATGCTCCTGTATGCACTCGCGTACTGAATACGTGTATTATACATAAATATATATACGAAAGGTGATTGTTACAGATGACAGCATTAATAAAGAGAACGAATAAATTAATAGTGCCCACCCCGTCCCCGCCCTCTTCCCTGACCATAGGTCCCACTCCCCCTTCCTGAATTCCCATAGCCTTGATTACTGCCATATCCACCGTAGCCGCTTACTTGACTACCGGTCTCTCCGCCGAATCCACTCTGAATATTGCCATAGCCTCCATATCCGGTCCCGTACCCACCATAGTCATCATTTCTTCCATACGTGTTGTTGTAGTTGTGTGATGGCGGGGCACCTCTGGAGGATGCTGGACCAAAGCCGTATCTACCGTAAGAGGCGGGTGGTCCATGATTTCCACTCCCATTCCCGTATCCACCGTAGTTCGAGGGAGGATAAGATGATTTGGACGACGGGTGAGGATTTCCACCTCTACCTCCTCCATACCCGCCTCTGCCTTGTAAACCGCCAGAACCATTGCCTCCACGTCCATTTGCGTATCCTCCATTATGTGAGCCACCGAAATCAGCCGAATAACCATTGGAATTATAGTTATTTGACCGTCCATGAAAAGGATCGTTGCGATTCCTATCAGGATATACTCCTCGTCCAACACGATCACTATGAAATCCTCCTCGACCTCTCGCTCGACCACCGTTCCTGGTAATTTCAAGATCATTTGCCTGAAGAACACGAGGAGGACTTCTGGCACCAGGTAAAAGAACTGAACGGTGGGGTGTGAGTTGTTTGGGGAAGTAGTACAAGACTGAAAGCGATCTATCGTTTTTGATATCACCGTATTCCTTCAAAATAGCTGTTTCGGTAAAATGCGAGAAGTATGTGGATCCAGGAACACAATCCGGATTAGGCATAACCGATCCACTGATTCCTCTACTTTCGTTGGGGCTCAAAGGAACTGCCTAAAACAGTCAATGAGGACAGTGGTCCGTGTCTCAAGCGTAGTAGTGCGAACCTCTTTTTTCTTCCTCTTCCCGTAAAGCGACTCGTAGAACGGATATACGAGATGAGATTCTCCTGCGAACATGACATTGTCTCCCCATTGGTTGCGTTGTTTTTCCTCTTCAGATAAGTTGGGATATTCAAGCGCCATAGCTTCAAGCAGTCGCTTTTCGTCGATGAAGGGCAGCAAGGCAACGCCTTGCCACGCCATACGTTTACCATTCATATCAATTTGGAAGGTTGACGGATAAAAATCGATTATAGAAGAGTCATCGTCAACCATAAATCGACGAAACACTTCTGGTATATGCTTGCGACTGAATATCACAATAAATCATGAACAAAAATTATTGATTAGTAATTTAACACACCTTGCAGCTGGAAAAACACCCATTAACTGTTCGAAGGGTTTGAAAGGTTGCCCGAGGCTGAAGCTAATAGGCATTTTCTCAACATCCAGGAAATCGACCGCGAAAGGTGCAAAATGATATGGGTAATACCATTGCCAGGAGGGTGCCTAGAAGTCTGAGATTAGTTAGAGCAGTAACAAGCAGGTACAACATACTCCTTGGTAGTAGTATCGCAATACCCAGCATAAACCTTCAACATAGCTTTGAACAATCCTAGATACAGCTGAGCAAAAGTCTCTCAAAAAGCTGTTCAATCTCACTTGTTTCTGAACTCTATGTCATTAGGCTCCACACCGAACTTCTGCCTGTAATATCGGTCTCTGTAACCAGGCTCCCACAATCTAGGGAACAGAATGAATGCTTCATCTGGGTAAGTGTCGTTTCCACTTACTTAACAGTATCCTCCTGTGTGACGGTCCCATCGGCATTCACCTTGTAGGCCAAGGGATCCACATCGGGAGGCGAGTCATCGTCGTCATTTCCCTCAATCGTAACGACATCTTCTTCAACATCCGGTGCACCAGGGCCTTCCTCGAAGGGTCGTTTTTGGTGTCCCATTACATCACTGTCGGACTCCGGACGTCGAACACGACCAAACTCATCCACTTCTATGTCATCAGTAGAAGCAGAAGTGCCATTCGTAGTGGGTGCACTATTTAAAGGGCTTGGATCCAGCGAAAATACAGGCTTGGCAGGTAGTTGGGCGGTGAAGTGTGTGGCTGTTATAGAAAGAGGTTTGGGGGGTAGTGTCGAAGTACTGGCCTTGAGAGGTTGGACGCCCGCAAGCTCAGCTTTGAGTACTTCAGCTGCACTCATGTTGGCCATGCGAATTGCTCGACGATTGGCGACAACGTCCCTGTTGGATCCTGCGAGTGCCTGGGCAGCTATTGATGCTATTTTAAGCGACTCTGGAGTTGTGGCAGCTCCCAGGCCAATTGAGTCGGCTTTGGCAGAAAAATCAGGACGAGGAGGTAAGGAAGGATGCGCGGGAACAGTGGGCCCAGATGTAAGCCCTAGAGCTGCTGAAGGGGTTACAGACCCGTTCTTGATCTGATTCTCTATTTTTCGGCGCTTAACATTCTGATCTTGGCGCTCCTCAGCTATAAAGAAACAGACTAAGTGTCAATGATTTTGTTCAAGTCAGAATGACAGATAAGCGTCAGAGAAGAAGGATGATATGGGATGTGGGTGCAACGTATGTCAGACAGACCTTCACGTCGTCGACGGAAAATGTCATCTTCTCGCTGAGCGAGGCCCTCAAGAATGATCTGTGCTCGAGCAAGAATGATGTCTCCGTGGTTTGTCAAGTAGCCACCCATTCTTGGTAGCTCTTGTTTCCATATTTTAAGAAGAGTATCAATAGCGCCTTCACGGATCTCAAGAGAAGGTAGATGGGGAAGAAAATCATTGCCGACAAAGAATATGAGCAAAACCCAATCATCGATGGCTTGTTCAAGATTGAACGGAATAGGACATGATGAAACATCGAGTTCGACCTCAAGGTACTCGCGCAGGATAGAGACATCGAGGAAAATAAAAGGCTTTTTGTCGGAAGGTTTTTTGTCTATTGGTGCTTTTGTGCCAGTACACTGAGCCGCGTAGTGTCCCTGTTGCCCACATATACGACACGCATCCGGCTTAGTATCATTTGCAAAGACATCCTCACGAAGCACCCTAAAATTGGGTTCGTGCGTAGCCAAAGAAAGCATAATAAGATCAGCGTCCTGCCAGATGGTCAGCATGATCTTCGAAGTGTAAGAATCTATACAAACCAATCCATAGATAACGTGTCGAGTGTTGGGGTCATGTCCAGGATTAGATCGTTGTCGTCGTATGAAGTCCATAATCTTGTGTTCTCCCTCTCCGGGTACGGACGCATCGGATATTAATACCTGAATCTACTCCAAATTAGTAAAATAGCTCCAAAAACCACTCAAACTGACATTCTTCCAGCTGGAATCCATATTCATTTTATGCACGACCCAGTACCGAAGAGAGGAAGCCAAGAGGTCCATGAATGGTGTGCCAGGTGTGATGGCATTCGAATCCCATGGCTGTTTTTGTTCGTCCTGCGGCACTTCCTTGCCCATAGCTAAAACATGTATCAGCAACCATAAATATACTTCGCGCAGACATACCCTCCCAAATCTTCAACGACTCTTTGCGTGCCTCCTCTTTATCCTTTGCGTCTTGTGCTGCACGGAATCGCCGAGACCGTTGTTGGTTCATCTTGGCGCGGGGAGCAACACCATCTGAATGGCCGAATGTAAGAGCTGGAAATCACAGGACATAAACCAGAGGACCCACCAATTGCCATAAACAACAGCTTGCGAGGACGAATCATATTAACTACTCGTTCGGTGTACTTGAAAACTTCCACCATCATTTCCTCCTCCGTGTCGGGAGCAGGCTATCGATCTATCAGGTTCTGTCTCATGACAACACAAACAATGGCTGACCTTGCCCTCTGGGTGAGTACACGGATGTACCTAGGGTTGTATTAGAACGATGACGGAGAACTATGTCGCACTACTAACAATACCGTTCATATCAAGGTAAAGATTGTCAAATTCCACTCCATTTGGATTGGGACTCGACATGTTGACCGGAATAAGTATTTCATTGCCGTTGTCGTCAGTGAACTTGTCTTCCTCTTCCTCTTCCACTGGGAGGACTAAGAAGAGATTTAACACTTGGGAATCATTGTGGCACATCTTTACCCACTGATCTTGGGATATTTTTTACTGAGCCATCGAAACAGCGCAGGGACACCCTGTCCATTGAATTAGTCTCAATCTGACGCAATGAAAAGAGACATACCATGGCCTGAAACAAGAATGAAAAACGATGAGACCTATGAAATACAAGAACAGCAAGAGCGTGGATACAGCAAGGAAGGAGAAGTCTCGAGACTGCAGCAACTGCGAACCCGGTGATCCTTGGCGAAGTTTGCTCGAGTTATGTCTTCCAGTCACGTGGTCTTGTTATCTATTCTCGAATGTGTTCTAACCATTGGAAATCATCTTACTTCTTGTTCCTATAGAATTTCAAAAAGATGCCTGTTCCGGCACTTGCTGGTCCGTCTACAAATGTGTTGATGTCTGCCCCTGCTCCTTCAAAGCCAACAGGACAGCCTTCACAAAAATCCATGACTAAAGCTGAAAGAAGAGAACTACAGGAGAAACAACGTGCGGAAAAGGCCGTTTTGAAGGCTCAGCAGCAACAAGGAGGTGGCGGACAACCAAAAATATCGAAGTCACCGGGTATATCTCAAAAGAAACCACAAGCTGGCGAGACACCAAAGGCCGTACCTACTACAACTACTGATGTGATAGATGATGCGACTGGCGGAAAAGCGGTCTCTCGGAGCTTGCGAATTTTCACGCATTTCGGTCTCCCAAAACCTGTCAGTCATGTCAAGGGTGATATTCATCCTGCAATCCTCCGACTTGGCTTATTATTTTCGGAATTCAAAATATGTGGAGCAAATGCTAGGTGCATAGCTACGCTCACCGCTTTCAAATCTGTGCGTTTAGCCTGTTTTCACGTAGTTTTCTACTGAACCGTTTAATCCATAGGTTATCCAAGATTATACCACACCTCCGAACCACACCCTTTCACGACACCTCATGACACACTTATCGCCACAAATCACACATCTAGTCGCCGCACGCCCTATGTCTGTAACGATGGGCAATGCAATTCGGCAGTTGAAGCTGGAGATCAGTGGTTCAGACATAGACATGGTCGAACAGGACGTATGTGACCTTTGAACTCCATTCATTTCATTGGTATGAATGATTCCTCAGGCTAAGAATGCACTTTTCCAAAAAATCGACAACTACATTCGTGATAGGATTATCATAGCAGATGAAGTCATCCAAGAGCTTGCAGGCAACAAAATCAAGGATGGGGATGTGATTCTGACTTTTGCAAGGTGGTAATGATGAGTGCGGCCTCCTGAAAATGCCTCTGACTTGTTGACTTATGGTTAGATCCTCTGTCGTTGAGAAGATTTTTCGAAGTGCTCATGAAGATGGGAAGAAGTTCTCGGTAGTTGTCATTGACTCGCCTCCACTGCTTGAAGGTATGCACTCTGTTGTATTGCCAATACGCCAGCTCACATCTTGGAAGGAAAGGCTTTAGTGCATAGACTTACTAGTGGCCCAAATCCTATTCCTTGCATCTATGCTCTTTTACCCGCCCTCCCATCGTTAATCACCGAAGTTACCACCGTCCTTCTTGGTGCCCATGCGCTTTTCTCTAACGGTGCAGTATATTCACGAGCTGGGACTGCGCTTGTCGCTATGATGGCGAGGGGTCAGGGAGTTCCTGTCATGGTTTGTTGCGAAACGCATAAATTTAGCGAGGGTGTTATGGTAGATGGTTTCGGTAAAAACGAGCTAAGTACGTACAACATTGAGTCTTCAAGAGGTTACATTCACAGGCACCTAGCACCCGTCAAGGTCACAAAATCGACTAGTCGCCCTGAGGTGGTGCCGCCATCTCAGAATTTGGAGATTCTCAACCCTCTTTATGACCTTACCCCAGCTAACTTCATAACGGTAGTGGTGACAGAAGTCGGCCTGATCCCTCCGAGTAGCATTAGTTCCATTCCTCTTGCACTTGGGAAAACTACCCTATGAATAAAATCTGAGTTACTTTATTTCTCTGAGTGTTTTTATCAAGTTGTTGCCAAGTGTGTTGGTGTCGTCTGATTTTAGGGCTCGTGCTTTCGTGTTCCTGCAATAGAAAGAGCCGTGGTTTAAGTCG
>Ga0157366_1000623_pt1 | contig 15306 bp, 8 predicted proteins | sample AttbisABBM1_FD_113149 | JGI IMG/M metagenome (GOLD analysis project Ga0157366, IMG submission 113149) | Fungus gardens microbial communities from leaf cutter ant in Botucatu, State of São Paulo, Brazil - Atta bisphaerica ABBM1 | ecosystem: Host-associated > Fungi > Mycelium > Unclassified ...
AGGTGCCTTCAGAGTGTATTATCTGGGATAGATAGTATTGTTGGAAACTCTTAAGGAGCTTTGCAATCTATTTACTAGATTTTTTAAAGAAGCTTGTTACACAGTATAAGGTTTGCTGTTTAGAAGTGTATTAACAAGAGAAAGCATTTGTAAGCAGATGTTATTCATATATTATTTTAATATTCTTTCTAACAATACTCTTTTACATTCATAAAAGCTCTTTAGGAGTTTTATGTGTTTATTTCTTCTCTTATATTATTGTTTCTATCTCTTCTCTTGATTCCTAATACTAATATTGTTTCTTTCAAATTCTTTAGCATCCAGTTAAGGGCTAGTGTTGCATAGTTTATATTATACTCTAGCTTAACCTCTTATCTGCTTGACTTCTGTCAACATGTTATTTTAGCTCCAATACCACTACCAAATCTTACAGAGATCTCTTCTCTTCTAGAACACCAAATACTGCTATATACCCTATAGATTTTATTTAGTCAACTCTTCTGCTTCCTGTAACAGACCTTTATCAAGTGCAATCTTGTTTATTATCCCAACTTCCTCCTATCTATTACTAATTGCAACCTCTTTTTTTTTTCTAGGTTAACATTCTAGATTTTTTCATCAGAAATGTCTCTAGTCATGCTGTTCTCATTATTTTTCATGAATTGAGCTGATCCAGGAGATTGGAATGTATAGTATAGTTATATAGTATGTCTGTCACTTCTAGGAATCTTACTTTGTTCTCTTAAGTTTTTCTAGAGGTAAGTGAGGTATTTAGATATTTTATCAATAAAACCTTATGGACTTTGTCTGGTTATTTTGTTAATAACCCTATCTTCTTAACAACTAGGATGAAAGAAGAATCTTCTCCTATGACCTAATATTAGTACTCTCAATGCTTGAAAAACTTTCTTGTATCTGCCAATCTCTCTAGAAACCACTGACACTTCCAAACTCTTTACTATACATATTTTAGTTGACTCTCAACAAAAAATTTATAGAGAAGCACTACCTAAATACATCTTTTTAGGATTATGCCAGTTTACAATGTTGATGGGAATCTCAACAAAGCAGGTCAGATATCTGAAGTAGTAGATATAGTCTCCTATTACAAGACACATGCCAAACAGATCTTGCTTATAGTCTCCAGTATGAAACAAGACCTTATTCTCAAGTTTATCTGACTTAAGCAACATAATCCAGAGGTGAACTAGCAAAAAAAGAAGTATTCATGACTCATTGTCCTGTTCACTGCTCAGAGTATCAAGATATAAGAAAATTAGGGAAGCTAAGAATTCATACTCTAAATATATATTGTTTAAGCCTCTCCTCTATTCTAGCTAATAAATCTGAAGATAAAGGATCTTTCCCCAATATATCTATAGAGTATGAAAGAGAATCAGGTGATCATATCTACATGACATAGCTAATATTTGAGTACTTTTCTCCAGATCTCTATACTACAGCTATTTTTAAGACAACTAAACAAATTTCATGAGCTTATGTGAAGTTTACAATTTCTAGGAAATTCTAAGTTTATATTATGCTAACTACCAAGTACACAACTCACCTCCAGAAAATCCTAAGAGAATAGAATAAAGTTAACTGGAGGTAATAACATAAGTGAAAGTCTATTAGAGTTTGTAGCAGGATTGAGACTTAAGGCTTAAGAGAAAAGAGCCTCATAGAAGACATTAGTGTTTTTGGTAACTCAATTTTTGGTGAGCTGGTGAGTGCTTTTACAACTATACACTCTCAAAGACTCTCCATAGCTTGTAAGCAAGTATAAGCTATGAAAAAGACCAATTATGCCCTTCTATCTTATATTAGAAAGTTTGAATTAGTCTTCACTAGAAATAACTTTGATGTATTCTCTAAACACCACTGTTCAGATCATACTATTAAGCTGACTCTAAGAACTAAACTGGAGTTTTCTAAGATTTATCTACTGTTTCCAGCTGAGCAGATAGAGCTCAATGTCTTTTTTGCTAAAAATCTTTATACAGATCAGATATACCTATCAAAATCTCCTATAGCTATACCAGTATTTTTAATTAAGAAAAAAGATAACTTGCTCCAATTAGTACAAGATTACAGAACCCTCAATTTCATAATGATTAAATCTCCCTCATTTCTGAGTTTGTTTTATAGCTCTGCAGTACCAAGTTTTTTTTACAAAACTGAATATTTGCTAGAACTTTAACCATGTACATATCAAAGTAGGTGACAAGTAGAAGACCACATTTCACACTAACTATAGACTCTTCAAACTCTTGGTAATGTTCTTTGATATAACTAATAGCCCTGCAATATTTCAAACTATAATAAATAACATTTTTAGGGATCATTATATCTGGATAATATTTTTATTTTCATGTAAACATTGGAAGACTAATACAAGGTAGTATGTAGAGTTCTTGAAGTTTTGGTTAAGCATAAGTTATATCTATATCCTAAGAAGTATAAGTTTGATAAATCAAAGATAGAGTACCTCAAACTAGTCATCTCTCAAGACCAAGTCAAAATGGATCCCATGAAGATAGCTAGTATATATTACTGGCCAATCCTACAGAATAGGACAAACATGTAGATATTCCTTAGCTTTGTTAATTTTTATCAAAGGTTTAAAAAAAAAACATAGCTTAGCTACCCACTCTTCAATATTGCTAGGACTAACAGCACCTAGGTTTGGATATTAGAACTTAAGATAGTAGACTTGGTTTATTTTATTATTCTTTCTCATTTTCTTTTTTTTCTTCTTATTTTTATAACTTAGATTAAAATTTAGTATCATGTTATATGTAAATGTTACAACTGTCACACATGTCACAGTCACATCATCACATAATATAGAGAAGAATATAAAAAATTCTAGAACAATGATGTCATAACAATATGGTTATTATATATTAGTCTTATATTATATACCAAATTCAATCCTGAAAATAGCTTGTCTTTCATGGCTGTGTTATTTTATATATCCATATAAACCTGCCTTTTATAGCAGTATTATTCCTCTGCATATAACTCATCTTTTATAGTGATGTTATTCTCTTATACAAACAAACTTTATAAATACTTAGTCTTTTATAGTAAAGTTCTTGTTATAGAACGCTTTGGACACTAACATTTTCTTTTATTCATTTTTCTTGATTTTATATTTCTTTTCTTTTAAATTTCTTTTTCTTTTTTCTTTTTCTTTTAGTAACAATGAAGAGGCATGTGACATTGCAGTCACATGACATGTCACATGATGTGACATCATAGGCCTAGAACATGGAGGAAGGATCTAGAAAGATGACATCAGGGCACATGTATACAACATGGTAGCCTTGAGTAGGGAATAAGGTAGACATGAGGTTGTAGCATAGATATAAGGGCAGGTATAACAATTAGTAGCACAGATCATGTGTACTTTGTATATATAGGACTCTAATTTAGCAGAGACTCCTTGTTGAGTTCTCTTGTGCTTTTCCCCACTTGATTGCTTAACTGAGAGCTTTACTGCTTGTGTTATCATTGGACCTTGTGTTTAGTGGTTGCCACAACAGTTCTCCTATCTCAAATCTCTTTTAATATTTCACCACTAAGACCTTTACTTGGAGCTATACCATGAGACATCTAAGTTCTCCTATTATTATATTTATATTTAAATATACTGTAATCTTTAGTCTAATAATTAAATATTTTTAAACACTAAACTTTGGTATTTCATAGCAATATACTTCTTATTAGAACTCATCTCTTAAACTCTGTTCTTCTTTCTGAAGTTGCAACCTTGCAGTAGATAAATAACACAGTATATAAGCTAAAGCCAAAGTTGTTTACAAAGTATCACAAAATAAACTACTATTATATTCTGTTCCAGCCATATCCATCCAATCCATAGATAATACTTCTTCTTTTATCTATACTTTCCAATCTCTTTCAGTATAGATCAATCTCTTTATTCCATCTCAGATATTTTTGCTAGACTTTTACTAACTTCATAAACTTCTATTTATAATATCTAAAAATTATCAGTATTCAGGATAACTTGCTTAGTAGTTTTCATTCTAGATAGCTACTTTAGATAAAATACCTAGTATATAATCTGGTAGTTATACTATAATAGCTATATCCTGAAAATCAACTAAAACTGATACTCTCTTCCAATATTGATAATGATATACCTTATGACCATCTAGTGGTCCCAATCTACAAAAATTCACCAAGTTTTTTTCTAAAATATGCAATTTATATGACCCATAGAGGCACAGCACATAAGTTGAAGTCAAAGGTTATTCTGACTCTATCTTTCATATTCTCAGATAATACATAACTAGCTTATTTAGACTTCTAAGATATTTTATCAGATCTTTTAATAGCTGCTTACTTGTTTGTAATATCTGAATCTTGGGTGTACTCTCAGAAGTTTAGGAGAATAATAATAATGAACAAATATAATAATTGATAAAAGATAAAAAGTATTATTAAGTCTGAGGTTTGATCCTCAGACACAGAGGTATATATATAAAAGAGTAATGGTCTGTGCACAAGTTGTTTCTATCATATAATCAATACTTGTATTTGATAGAACTATCATCTGTCATAGCAGATATTAGGCTGATTTTAAAAGGTAACTAATTATGTCACTATATTGATAGACCTATAAATACTAATTACCATAGGATATATAATATATCATTAAAGACAGGTTGATGAGCACTTTTCAATGTAAGTTTGATTATATAAATTCATTTAGTCATTCCTGAGATAATAGCCAATGAAACTGAAACTTGTAGTTACTAATGGTTTGATATCTTAGTAATCTGTTGTTACCTTTGTATATTCTGTTAGAACAACTGGGTGGAAGGGCCAAGCACTTCAAATTCACCTCCAGGAAATCCTAAATCTATTGTCTGAGAAATTACTGGATTCATATACTTCATAAAGTGGTCTGAGAATAATGGTCTGCTCTTGTTCTATAGTAAGGTTTATATTCAAAATGTTCCAAAACTCTATCTTTACACTATTACACTTCACTATAACTTTCAGATAGCTAGTCATACTGGTAGGTAAAGACTTTAGAGCTAGATTTCTAGAACTACTGATAACCAAATACTGCTAATTGTGTTATAAATACAAACTTTAATTTCTCTTAAGTTAGTGATTAGGTTGGTTAGAAGTTTGATTAGTATTGCTAAGATTATTAGCAATCTAACCAAAAATATTAGCTAGTTAGTTATTAGTATTTTGGCTGTGCTAAAGTTTTAACCAAGAGCTAACAAATAAAGGTTGAGAGTTATTAGGTTAGTTAATTATAGAAGCATCTTTTCAATTATAATTGTTGTCTGTAGGGACAATACTTGGGCCTGTAATAGACAAAACTGTCTAGAAAGCTTAAAAGTATGGGTAGGAGATTGAGGAAAAAAATATTTCTGTTGATGAAGCTATTTTGAAAATTGTATGATATTTAGAGAAAAGGCTCTAGCAAGAAGTTTGCCTAAATAAGAAACAGTGTTGAAGGGTGTTTCAAGAAAGAAAACACTATTAGAACTGAAAGTAACTAGGAAGGCAAAGGAAGTAGATAGAAGTATAAAAGAAGTAATAGCAGACTAGGAAGTCTGATAATACTATTAGATGTGGTTTATATTTGAAAGTAAAAGTTTCCAGAGTTGGATTGAGAGTTTGTACAAAGAATGTAGAGTTATAAACTTTGTAAATGATCTTGGCTATACTATCTGTCTACTATAGAGTTGCAACTTCAGAAGAACAAATAGAGTTTTAGAAAGTAAGTTCTAATAAGAGAAGTATGTTGCTATAATACTAGTAGTTCTAACAATAGTTGATTATCAAACTGAAGATTATAGTATATCTAACAGTTCTTAAATACAAGTATAATAAAAGAGGGCTTTCTACTACTGTTAAATCCTATAGTAATTTTGTCTCTCACTTAGTCACTTCTTTATTCTACTAGCTCTTATAGTCTTTTTTCTTGACTACACTAAATGTTATCAAACTCTATAAGTATACTGTTAATCTCTACCTCTAATCTCCTCTTATATATTATAGCTTAGATTTTAGAGATAAGACAAAAGCATACTCTTATATTGAGTAATACAAGAGAACTCAATAGAGTTCCAAGTACAAGCTAGTCTGCCTTGTATACTACAGACTATAGTTTATGTATACACTATAACTAACTTGCCCTAATATTCATATGTTTTTTATAAGGTTAACATATTGTTGTCATATTATATAATGTGACCTATTTCAGAACCTTCTATGATATTTTCTGTGTCACATGGTTGTGTAACATATAACTGTAATAGTCACATTACCCTTTGCCTAAGTCTAAAATATAGAAGAGTAAAAATAAAAACCAAAAATAAAATAAAATAAAAATTGAAAAAGAAAAAATAAAATAAAATAAAAATAAAATAAAATAAAACCAAGTTCATTATTTATAACTCTAATATCATACACTTACCATAAATATCTTCATTGCCTCTTCTAATAGTGTTCTAATTATTTTTATTAGAGTTTCTAACTATTTGACTATCATTATTCTCTTCTTATATTAATACTATTTCATTAGATTGAAATGAACTCTTTTAGTATTTAAGACAGTTGCCACCTTCAGAAGTCTCTATTCTATTCTCTTAAGACTTTTTGAAGATATATACTACTTATACTTATTTATAGCAATATACTTAGAACTTTCCAGAGATAATAAAAATACTGTAGACTCCACTAATCATTCTAACAGGCTCAGAAAAAGATAACTCTATTATAGAAGACCAAGGTTAAAAAGAAGTAAACTCTGCCATAAAAGACTGAGTACTTGTGGAATTGAAATAAAAAAATAATACCATTGTAAAAAGCAGATTATAAATTAATATATAAAGAAATAACACTGCCAAAGAAGATAGGCTATTTTTGTAAGTTAGACTTGACATATAACATATACTTGTTTTCTTGTCCTGTATTACTAAGTTATTATCTACTTACTACCTAAAATAGGAGAAGAAATTTCCTTATATCCTACTATTAGCACTCTTAATTTCTGTGGAACTTTATTATAATTACTAATCTCTATTAATAGATCTTTGTGGAAAAACACTACCTGAACATCTACAAACTGTTTAGATTCATGTTCATCTATAATACTTCTAATGAGACTAGTCAGATATAAAAAATGCTTGTAAAGTTTGTGAGTGAAAACTCTAAGTATAAGTTTGTAGACAAGTAAATTTCTTTATAACTGGTATTATATTACTCAATGAATAAGTTATGCTTTTTTTTAAGTACTAGAACTTAAGTTATAACATCCTCCATCTCAACAACCAAATTTTTGTACTATCATTTAAGAGCATCTGAATACAAGTACTTGAATATAATTACATATTATCTTTTTGCTGGATATTTCAGTCAAAAAAAAATGCTGGAACTTGTTTGCCATGAATATTCTTAACAAAACCTCCAATCTGATGTGCAAAACTTCTGTAAATTCTGTTTCATCTGCATATGATCCAAACTACAGGGTTACAAGCTATATAAATCTTTCAAGTAACTCACAATCTAGAAGGGAACTCACTCTTCTGAGACTTTTCTCTTCTATGTTTTTTGGCTAATCCATGTTTTGTAATCCTTTTTTATATTCATACTCATCTGCTCATTTAATTTTCCATACTCTAAACCTCTTCAAGCTACATACCAATACTTCTAACTGTTTAGATATATCATTTAACTTCCCTTTCCAGTATTTTCTTGCTCTTCTGCAATACTTTGTGGTCTTGTAAAGTCCTATGCTCCAGAAGTATCTGCTAAGTACTTTAGTACTCTTTTATTTTAATTTTTACATTCTGGACTATTTCTAATTACTTAAGTATCATCATTCCTTGCTTATGTAATCATAATTCTAACACATTAGAATAGATCTGTTATTATATAGAGTAGTTATTACCTTCAGGAATTTCCATTCTATTCTCTTAGAAGTTTCTAGAGATAAGTATATAGTTTAGTATTTCTTGAACAATAAACTTAGTGTCAGAATTAAGAACAATGGACTTGGATTTTATTTCATTTTCCTTTATTTTCTTTTATCTTATATAGAAAAAGGATAAAGAAGATAAAAAGCATGACACAGTCACAGATCAGGTGATGAAAAGAAGGGTGTAAAAGTTTCTAGAACAGGATGATGTCATCCAACATGATAACTACATGTTGGCCTTACAATTACCATATAACCTTTAGAGTATATTAGAAATAGCTTAGCATGGACCATGATAGAAAGGTATATAAAGTAGACTAGCTTGTAGAAGGAACTCTATCAAGTTCTCTTGTGTACTCCAATACAAGAGTTGTCTTTTGTCCTTACTTTAAAAAGACTTAAGTCATAACAACTAGAGCTGAAATATTAAAGTTGTAAATAGTAGACTTTATTTTATTTTCTCATTTTATTTTATTTTGACTAAGGGTTAGGGTTTAGCATGACATCACAGTCACAGTCATACAATCATGTGATATGAAGAAGAACATAGAAAGTTCTGGAACAGATAATATTATATAACATAGTAATAACATGTTAGTCTTATAGAAAGTATATATACTTTAGGGTATGGCAGTTGTAGTGTGTGCACAGACTATGGTCTGTAATATATAAGGTTGACTAGCTTGTACTTGGAACTCTATTGAGTTATTTTATGTTACTCAATATAAAAGTTGTCTTTTACTCTTACACAAGATCTTAAGTCATAATATGAAAGCTATATAAAGTGATAGAGAAAACACAAGTTCTGTATAACAGATACTTGTGTATTGGAGAAAGTCTTCTTGTTGAATTGCCAAGCATTTTCATGTTCTTGATAGTATATAGAGCTTTATTAACATAATAACAAATATGGTGTTAAAAAGAGAGTTTAGAAAAATCCTAAATATCACCATGTATCTTTGGGTCTAAGTACAGTGCTACCTGCAAATCTAAGGTTTAGTGGAGAAGAATTGGTATTCTGTTTTGACCTAGAGAAGTGGAAAACCTCTAATTTATTATGTTCAATCACCAGACTAAATTAGTTGAAGAGAGATAAGATAATATTATAACTGCAGTAAAGGATTATATTGGACTTTTCATAACTCTTCTTCTGAGAAACAAAAAGACCATCATCAACAAAAGAAAGAATAGAAACTGGAATAGAAATTGAAAGATTCTTAGCTCTTTTTTTGAATATATGGAAGAGAATGGCAATATAAAGAGCTAAAAGAATAGGGAAAAGTGCAGATCTCTGTCCAAAACCAATGTCTGCTTTGAAGAATGATAATGTGAAACAATTCCACATATATTGAGTTTGTCTATTGATTAAATAACTAGAGAAAAATCAGGAGATTCTAGTATTGAAACCTGCTTTATTTAGAATCATTGAAAGAAGTTAGTGATTCAAGGAGTTGGTGATTTAAGAAAGGGAAAAATTGAGTAATATCAAATGCAAGAGTGCTTGTGTAAAGGTCTTTTATCTATTCTACTCATATGAGATAAGTTAAGAAAATACTAGTATTTATCATTGAACATTGTCTGATGCCATCCAATTAGTTTGGATAAAGAAAATTTGAAGTAACAGAATGAACTTGTAATCTATTACTTATTGCTTTTTTAATTAACTTGCCTAGCATATTGAGAAGAACAATGGATTAAAAAGCCTTGGAATTATTATACAAAGATTTGTTAGGCTTTAAAATAATAATAGACATAGATTTTTTGAAATGCAATGGCCAGTAACTGAGATTGATATAGGCATTTGCTATATCAACAAAATTAGTAATATACTTAAGATCACTTACTATCTTTTTAAGATAGTTCCAAGAAATATGATCTGGTCTTGGAGTAGACAAACTGCTATACTTTATAATAGCTTCAGTACTGGAGAATAAAGGCATTCTTCTTATTAACATATAGGAATTTCATTAAGAAGTTATATATTAATAGGCTTATCTTGAGTAGAATTGTAAGATTGATATAATACTTGCCAGATTTTCCAGCTTATTGTAGAGAAGTCCATTAAATTTGATAGTTTTTGTTGCTGGTAATTCCTGTTTCCTGATCTAGTTCATAATGTCTCATGGCTTCTTGTTAGTTGAAGTAATTTCTTGAATTCTATTGTTAGAAAAAACCTATTTAGTCACTCTTACTATCTTTTTGCAATTGATCTAGTCTTTTTTTCTTCTGAACACTTGATAGGTTGCTAAATTCCTGTTATACTCCTTATTCTACCATTCTTTAAAACATTTAGTAATATTGATGAGTTTAGAATACTTGTTGCAAAGATCTTCAGTAATAATAGTGAATTCTTGAGTCATACATTCTAGTATATTATTATTAAGAATGTTAGTTGTGTCAATATTACTTATCTTATTTCTAAGCTTATTGAAAAATTCTTTTTCTTCTTTACTATTCTTAATAATATTTTGTTTTCTTTTTTGAATAAATTCTTCTTTGATGATAATTAATACTGATAAAGAAGTACAATCAGAAGGGCTTTGTAAGTTGGGTAAAATTTAATGATTATTGAATTTATTTGACTCAGCATAGAGAAACATCAAGCTTATTACTGAATTCAAATCTTGAGGATTGTTTGTATACTGAATAAGTACTGGATTGATAGGGATTGATAAATCTAGGTTAAGACCATCAGCTACTTTCCAGAGTGTATTAGAATATATTAAGTGATGAGGATATAATAGATCCTAATTAATATTTCTGATATTGAAGTCATCTGTCATAATTAGAACATTGTTCAAATTAACCTCAGTATTCTTTAGATACTTCAAGGTGGTCTGCTGATCATCTGAGTAAACATTAAGAATGAAAAACAGAATACTATGATTGAAAAAGAAGTTAAAAGTTAATATCTCAATGATTAAAAATGTTCTTTCTTAGTGAAAAATGTAACTTAATGTTTATATAAGTAATAACTCTTTGATAATCATTATCAACTAGTAATGATCTTATAAACATAATCTAAGAAGGATGGTAAGAAGCTTCTATAAGATCATCATCTTCCTTGAATATAGAGCTCAAAAGTTGTCAAATGACTAACTAAGGGGATTTCTGAGTAAATAAGATGTCAAAGTTTTTGTTATTTTCTCAAATTATATTAGTGAGAAGCTTGTTCTTTCAAACATTTTGTGAAAATTCTTTTAGGAATTTTATAATTATTGTTCACTCCCATCTATGATTGAGTGAATTAAGTAAGCTTTTAAGATTTCTTTGTGTGCCACTCTCTGTTGAATCTATACTTTCAGAATGAACAACTGTTACTATCAGCTTAGTGTCAAGATCATTAAAAGTGGACTTCATTTTTTGGTTTAATTTTTCTTTTTAATTTTCTTTTTTCTTTTTCTATTTTCTATTTTTAGAACAACTAGGGTTAGGGTTAGAAGTGATTGGTCACACTGTCACATCAGTCACAATCTGATGGTGTGGTCACAACATTGATCACAAGACTTGGGAGAATAGAGTAGAAGGTTCTAGAATAAATAATGGCATATAACATGGATAACATATATTGACCTCATGTTCTACACATGATTGTTTAGGGTAGGGTGCACAGTAGTGAGCACGGACCATGGTTAGTAGTATATAAGGTAGATTAGTTTGTAAAGGGATCTCTATCGAGTTTTCTTATGTTACTTAATACAAGAGTTGATCTTCTGTCCCACTATAAGGACTTAAGTTTATAACACTTGGTGTTTGCCTTTGCAATTAACACACTTGAATAAGTAAGTATAAGGCTTTTTATTCTTAGTTTCAAGTTTAAAAGAATTAATTTTAAAGTTAGTCTTACAACATCATACTATTTCCCTATGATGTTTGATTTTATGAGAACCATTATACTTCTGGTATTTAGCACCATCTATATGACAGATGAAAGTAGTGTGTCCTCACTTCCAACAATTCTTGTATCAAAAAATGCTAGAGTTCATGTTGGTTCCTTAAATGGTTGCAATGTACTATCTTACATTGAAGCATTTATTAATAAGACACTTAGCTTTTGTACTGTTTTGAGAGTTTCAAATGTCAACCCATATAACAGCCATATCTGACTCAGAAGAAGCCTTGATGATATAAAGACAGAATGCATCATTAAAAATATAAGTATTCTTAATTACCTCTTCTACTGTATTAGATATAATAAAGGAATTTGTGTGGTCTAAGTAGTAAGGTACTTTTAAGATTTTGAGGTAATATTTGGATTGGAGAAGTCAAGAGCTTATAATGTTATTTGAGTTGATATTATTCAACTTTTTAATGTACTTTTCAACTATGTTCAAATCTGAAGTAGCCACTACTTTGTTAGTTGTGATGATAACTTCTTTATTATCAAAGTAAATGAAATCAGCTAACACTTTAAATTTCACATCTTTCAAAAGTCTATTAATATTTGAAATATAGATGTTCTCTTGAGAGATCATAATGTTGGAGTTGTTTTTGCTTATTGGTATGATAATCTTTTTTCTAGAAGGTTCTTTAGTGGTTATATTGAGTTTCAGTTTACTCTTTTTTCTATTATTGTTAGAAATATTATGGATTTCAATAATCTTGCTAGAGAACAATTTGGGAAAAATATCCTTGATTTTAAGAATATTCTCAATGTTATCTTTCATAGCTTGAGCAAATGAGCAAGTTTTCAAATCAGAAGATTGGGCCTTTTTGTAGTATTTAAATTTGGCCAAAATGCTTGTACTAGGCCTGGAAGGAATAGGTAAAGAGATTCTTGAAATACTAGCCTATTTACCTTTAGTTGTTCTTAAAGTGGGTATGCTGTTCTTGTTAAACTATAAAGATACACATTTCTGGAAAGACTTGTCTTTATTAGTTTGTTCCATCCAGATTTATAGATGGCTATGATAAATTCTCAAGCTGCAAAACCAAATTCTGCAATCTAAGAGATATTTTTTGTGTCACCAGTTAGAAACTCATCAATACCAAATAAAAAAATTGGAACAAAGTTACCATCCTACAGCTATAGATTAGTTAGTTGATCTATCTGGTATAAAATGACTAAAGGTTCCAAATTGGGAGAGGAGAGGATATTGTTAGTGTTATTACTATAAGATATATATATAAAGTTGTCTGCAAGTTCCAAAAGTATATTAGTTTGAGAGGAGTCTAATTGTTTCTTTCTCTCAAATTATTTGGCCTATATTAAGTTTCTAGACTGAGCTTACATATGTTTTACATAATCCATCGAGGATGTAAAAGAACTAACAGATATATCTCTTTTACTATTAATACTAGGGAAGAGAAATCATCCTCTGAGTAAGTTGACTTTGAGTTTCATTGAGAATTGTATAGTTTGATTGATTACTTTGAGACTAAGGAATAGAAATATTTAGCTAATTCTCTTTTAGGAGCTACTATGCAAGATGATAGTATGAGGAAAAAAAGCAATATTGGCTATATCCTAACACTAAGTTCAAAATAAGAGAATAAATAAAATGAAAAATGAAAATGAGAAAAAATAAAAGGAAAAAATAAAGTTCACTATCTTCAACTCTAATAATTTCCGACTTCTGCTTTCTCTGACCATGCTTTCTATCTCATTATTATTCTTAGTCTCATTATTCTTATTACTTTTTTCTACCCTTATTTATTAATTCTTGAAGTCACTTCTGAAACTCTTTATTGTTAGAGCAACACAACAAAGACTACTATACAACTCATCTCCAGAGAAATTCTAAAAGAACAAGATAGAGTTTCTCAGAGGTGATAACTACTCTAAGTACTAGAAGTCCATTTGAATTAAGTGGAATATCAAGTAGAATTTTTGGTAACCTAACTACAGAATAATGAAGCTATAACATCAGAAACCAAAGTGGAATATTACTAAATGGTGAGAGCTTATTAGTCAGTGGCTAAGAAAGGTAGGTTGATAGCCATGAGAGAGTGAGTGAGCATTTGCATAGATGTTGTAGGGGTTAAGAGAGTCTAGTAGTATTGTAATGAGGCATTAGTATAAGACTTGGAGAAAGAAAGAATAACAGAATTGACTTAGGGTTTAGTAAATACTATAGTCTTGAGTTTAAGCAAGATAGAAGATTCTTTTACACTTGTAAAGCTCTTTAACCAAGTTTCTGAGTGCCATCAAAAAGATACTTAACACCCTAGTATTTAAAGAGACTACTTTCTAGTATTTCATAGTATTTTCTAAAGAAGAGATACACTACTGCTTAATAGTAATAGACTCTGTACAAGCTAAAGACCTATATAGAAGAGAATAAAGATAGAAAATAAAAATATTGCCACTTACCTATTATATATCAAACATTCTTATCTAGTCTATATATATTAGTCACAGAAGTGCTCACCTCTTATCTGAACAAGCCTTTCTTCCACTTCATGAGCTCTCTTCATCTTCTCTCTTCACCTTCTTTGATGGTCTTATCCAGACCTCATCCTCTCAACAATTTCCTTTTTTTTTTTTGTGATTTCTTACACCAATTCTTCTACCATCTTTCTCTTCTGCTCTACTATAAAAGAGATTTTGATACTCTCTAGAATATTAGACTCTTACTGCAGTATCTTCTTTAACCTCTCTAGCTCTTTCTTATACCATGATTATGACTCTTTTTTAGCATGTTTACAAGCCTCCTTCTCAACTCTGCTTTTTTTTTCACTTGAATCTCTACTTCCAAGTAAGCTTTTTTTGCTGCCTTTGCTGCCTCTTCTAAACAGACTACCAATGCTTACTCTTTTATACAGGCTACCAATGCTTACTCTTTTATAACATATCATGTACTTTCTTCTTTTGAACATATTAAAATAAGCAAAAAAAATTTTTTTGAATTGATTTATGAGATAGTTATATTAACTTCAAGTAAATTCAATAGAACTTCAATAGCTTAGTTCTAAGAGAAGAATACTATCAAATATCAAAGTTCAAACTCCAAGTGTTAATATCTTCTGTAGTAGATCCAAGAGTAATTTATCTTTTATAGCAGAGTTTACTCCTATTTAAATGTCTGAACTTTGGTAGTATTTTATCTATCAGAGTTGTAAACAGTAGACTTGTCATATCCCAATCTGACCACATTTATTCCAAATTATGGATAGCACCTTCTTCCTCATCCACACTTCCTGATTACTTCTAGTATAGATTATATTTCTCTATTTCTTCTTGGATATTCTTACTGGACCCTTGACAACTCTATGAATCTCCATTTCTGACATCTGAGGATTACTAGAACTAGGGTAACACTTAGCAGTCTTTATTTCTAGATAACTACTCTAAGTAGTATACTTAGTATATAAGCTAGTAGTTTATACTATAA
>Ga0157366_1000624_pt1 | contig 15298 bp, 7 predicted proteins | sample AttbisABBM1_FD_113149 | JGI IMG/M metagenome (GOLD analysis project Ga0157366, IMG submission 113149) | Fungus gardens microbial communities from leaf cutter ant in Botucatu, State of São Paulo, Brazil - Atta bisphaerica ABBM1 | ecosystem: Host-associated > Fungi > Mycelium > Unclassified ...
CTTGAACAATCCCCATCTATAAAGACAGAACAATGCAAGTATGCATTCTGGATGTCCACTCCTCGCTCAAAGCGGACCTTCATCTGAGTCAGCCTGTCCGCTTTGTGCCAAAAGCGGACGTTCCAGAAGCCAGCTCCTTTTAAATCCAGCGGGATCATTATGTTTTTTTAACACCCTATATCTGGCTCGAAAGGCCACGAACCATTCTCACAAGATTAATTCTGGGGGCAGGTCAATACTGTTCGGCGGATTATCAGGCCCTACTGAAGCGCACAGTCTGCGTGGCAGCATCCTCATTACCAGGGGAGGATAAAACATACCCCCTAAGAGCTTAACTAGTTAAGCAAAGAAAACCTTCAGGCTACCACTGTAATAACTCTGCCATCTGAGATGCTATAGAAGCCCTCAATACGAGAACCTATAATGCGATTGCGTGAAAGATTTTGGGTCAACTCTAATGTTATCTTCTTATCTGAAGTATCTATTCTGCAAACTTTGGCGGCATCAAAATTGAAGAAGCGCCCAACTTCAGGATAGATTGCTTTGAAAAGACTCTCTTTTACGGAAAATATGATTAATAACGCAGTGGTATAATCTATGCCGCTGTTTAAAAGAACATACTTTTCATCCGCCGACATAAACATGTCTGCTGTCTCAGTCATCGTTTGCGGAGCAAAAAATTCTATATCAATACCAGGCATCATACCCGATTTCTTTGGAGCAATTACTGCTATGGAGCATTCATCAGAGTGCGATAAACTTCCACACCACCCAGATGGCCAAACCGGAGAGCGGTCTGGTGACGTCCCAGGTGTTTCATTACAACCAAATAACCTGAGAGCCCTTTGAGCAGCATAACGTGATGCAAGATATTCAGCTTTTCGTTTCACAACGGCCAGAGTCAGTTGATTCGGAAAAGGAATAGAAAATTTAGTAAAAAGTTCGTCATGATATTGGTCCACTGAAAATTCAGCCAGACTATAAAAAATAGACGGAAATGGTTTAAGCCATCCCATATAAATATTTTGGATAAAGGGAGGGGCGGAGTCACTGTTTGTTTCAGTAAACATAAAATTTTTCAATTGATTGCAATATTTCAAATAGAAACAGAATCATAGCTTACCTCCAGTTCATTTCATAGACTAACCTCAGGGGATAATTTTTTAATTGCATATGATGCAACACAAGTCTATGGAAGCAGAGGTGTGTTTCTCCTCTGGTGTTTACTACAACTCATCTACAGGCTATAGTTAAATTTACCATATACATCCTATTTATAGCTCTTCTATATTTTTAATTTCCTAAATGTAAATTTAAGCCTCTGAAGCTACTGAATCATCACGGGTTTAACAGGCACCTCGGAGCCATTTAATATGACTCAAAGAGATGCCCATGAGGAGTAAGCGTTATCCCGAATAGTTAAAAATGTTGAGGTCAGTAGTAAAAGCTGACCTCATTGGACCTGTTATTCAACAGCAATAACTTCTAATTTCAATTTTTGATGTGACTGTTCATGGCGACGTATTCTGTTAACATATCAAATACATTTTGAGGGTGACTGTCGGTTTTAACCGTAATGACGTCTTCAAGCTTGTTGAGCTGCCTGATAATCTGCTCGAGGTCGCCACTGTCAAGGACCTGCAACAGAATAGTACTTGTTTTCCCGCTCTCGTCCGGAACGCAAATAATACCCTCCAGGTTGAATGCGCGCCGTGAAAACAATCCGCTGATATGAGACATGGTGCCAGGGTGATTATGCACATGAAGTTGAAGCGTTACAAAGTTTACATGCTCCATTTTTAACCTCCAATCATATCAGTGTTTGCTGCCCCGGGGGCCACCATAGGGTATACCTTTTCATTAACATCAATGCGCGCATGAATGAATACCGGGCCGGGCGTTTTAATCGCATCAGCTAGCGCACTGAATGGATCAGCTTCCTCGTTCAGGTCAACCGTGTGGAATCCAAAACCTTCGGCAATTTTCAGGAAATCAACTTCATGTCTGTACCCCGACGCAAACAGATTATTATCGTAAAATAGCTCCTGCTGCTGATGAACTAGCCCCAGAGCATTATTGTTCATTAGAACTACTTTAACATTTACCTTCTCCTCAACTGCGGTTGCCAGCTCCTGAATGTTCATCATGATGCTGCCATCACCTGAAAAACACAGTACTGTTGAGTCAGGCTTTTTAAGTGCGGCTCCGATTGCTGCAGGCAGACCAAACCCCATAGTTCCAAGGCCTCCGGAGGTCAGCAACTGACGGGGTGAGCTGAACGGGTAAGATTGCGCTACCCACATCTGATGTTGACCCACATCAGTCACAACATGTACTTTTTCCCCTGCAGCTTCAGCGCAGGCACGGATAAGCCCGTAATGGCTGAGAGGATCATGAATACCTGGCATCTGAAGAGGAAATTCTTTCTTCATATTTGCAACGTAGTCATTCCATTCACGGCGTGAGGCTTGAGTGGTTCGCATATTCATTGCATTCAGAAACTGCATTACGTCACCCTGGATTTCCATTTCAGGTCTGCGGATCTTACCTAACTCAGCATTATCTATGTCGATGTGGATGACCCGGGCATCCGGACAGAATTCTGCCGCCTTTCCAATTGCTCTGTCGTCAAAGCGTGCGCCCATTACAACCAGAAGGTCGGCTTTTTGCATAACGTAATTAGTTGCCCGCGTGCCATGCATGCCCAGCATGCCCAGATAAAGCGGATGATTGACTGGCATTACGCCTAATCCCATCAGAGTTGTGACTACAGGCGCGTCGGCAAGCTCGGCAAAACGTACGGCCTGTTCAGATGCTTCTCCTGTAATAATGCCACCGCCAAGATAAATAATTGGAGAGGCTGACTGTGCGAGCATCTCCAGAGCTTGGGTTATGACAGATTCCTGAATTTTGGGGGGCGGGGAACAAGGCGCTGGAGTGTAGGATTCAGTTAGCTCTATCTGCGCTAATTGCACATCTTTTGGCACATCAATCCAGACAGGCCCTGGTCTGCCACTGGTAGCGATTCTGAAGGCCTCAGACATTACGGTAGGCAGATCCTCAATGTCTCTCACGAGGAAATTATGCTTCGTTACAGGAATTGAGATTCCGTAGGTGTCGACTTCCTGAAACGCGTCAGTTCCAATCATTGCGGTAGAGACTTGAGCCGTAATGCAAATCAGTGGTATTGAATCCAGCTTAGCATCAGCTATGGCTGTAATGAGGTTAGTTGCACCCGGACCGCTTGATGCAAGACAAATACCTGGTTTTCCGGTAGCCCTTGCCATTCCTTGAGCGATAAACCCAGCACCTTGTTCATGCCTTGCCAGTACGTGATGAATAATTTTACTGCGGGCAAAGGCGTCATACAACGGAAGGGCAGCTCCGCCGGGAATACCTGCGACAATATTTATGCCATGCTGCTCGAGAATGTGAACAATCAGTTCTGCGCCAGTAAATTGCATAGTTGACCTTTTAAAAGGCCGGTACAAGGCGGTAATCCCGCCAGCGTTGCACCGGCGGGTTAAATGTTTCTTCCCTACGGCGCAGTATGAATCACCACGACTAGCGCGGCGATAAGACGGATCTGCATAGCAGTAAGGACATGATTCATTATATGCGTACAAACCTTTTAATAAAGTTCATTTAACCTACCATCACTCATCCGTATTGGAAAGCGAAACAGGCTCAATAAGACCGCTGTGCAATGTCCCTACTTTGCTTAAAGCTGAACAGCAGTGCAAAAACCACCGAACTCAGCACTGCAAGCAGTGCGACAATCATAAAAGCATTCGTTGAGCCAGTTATCCCTGCGACCAGAAGCATCTGAGGAGCAAATATGCGACTGACTGAGAATCGAATGCTTGCCGCTGCAAAATAGCTGCTCCGCTTATCCTCCGGACTGATAGTTGCGATGTAAGTATCTTGAACGCTTACCACAAGTAGCTCTGCCAGAGTCAGTACCAGCACACCAATAAAAAATCCTGCCGGTGCTGTTGAAAATGCAAATATCACCATGCTTATCCCATACAGTATTCCCGAGGCAGTAAACGCGAACCTGAGGCTGTAATTGTCAGATAGCCCGGCAAAAAAGCGTGTCAGTAGGATGATGAGAGAGCCGTTAACAACCATGCAAAGTGTAAACAGGGAAACGACATTAACGTTAAAGCTCAATAGTGAAGTTGAAATATGCTTCAGCCGCTCTTCAATAGTCACCGGAAGCAGAAGTTCCAGTTGCATAAAGGCCTGCGCTGCAAGTACGCTGCCCAGCAGAAAAAGCGATAGTCGGTAATCCTTCGAAAGACTGTAAAACTGCTGAAACGCGTTGAGTTTTTTCTGCTGAGGCGGTGTAACGTCTTCTGTCAGTATATGATGAGCCACCAGATTAATTAACGTTGCAGCCATGGTTATCCAGGCGTGCCAGATCCCATGCTCCACAAGCAGGCCTCCCAGCACTGGCCCGGCAACAAACGCGACGTTGAAAATTACATGTAGCATTGAAAAAACGTGCTTCCACTCTTCAGTTGGAAAGCTATCACTGACAATTGCCTTACTCACAGAAAAGTAGATGGTGAACGCCCATGAAAGAAGACTAAAGGCCATCAGGTAGAGTACTGGCGAGTCATACCAGAAAGACAGTATGAACAACGCAGAGGCCAGCATGTAGCTGGCATAGATTGCATTTAGCACCTTTTTCTTGGAATAGTGATCGGCAAGTCGTGCCACGTTGAGGCTGATAAGGACGCTTAGAACCGCCACCAGTGAAAGCAGGGCACCCGTCAGGGTGCCCCCCCATACCTTATTCAGATGAATGGCGACGAATGGAAACCATGAGAAAAAACTCACATAAATGATGACGTCAGAAAAATATCGATAGATTCGCTTCACGCTTTGAGCTCCCTGTTAACGAATTCAATGATATGTTCAGCAACGATCTGAGTGGCAGGTGGTTTATAAATATCAAAATGGCCTGCGTCGATTTCTATCTTCTTCACATCCGTCAGGTGCTTCTCCCAGCCAAATGTTGAATCAGAAGGATTGCGGGTTGCCCTGATAAACAGGCATTCACCTTTAAACACTCCTACAGGATCATGAGAGTGCACGGCTTCATTGTTGGCAAGCCACATATGCAAACCTGATTTGATATCCGTCAGCGGTGTATCTGCCGTTATGTGTCCAGTACCCACTCCGATTGATTTGATATAGGAGAAGTCAACAGAACCATCTGACAGATAGAGCTTTTTCTTATCCAGCAGGTGCGGCTTTCCTTCTGTAAATTTTGTGGCATAACTCAACGCGAAATCGTCTCTGCTGAACGGCTTTACTGCACAGATATGGCTGTCGAGCAATACAAGTCTGCATCCTTTACCGTATTTTTGGGACAGAAGACGGCAGATTTCATAAGCAACATTTCCGCCAAAACTGTATCCTACAACGGTGTAATATTGAGACTGGTCTCTGTTAAGAATATCAAGGCAGTACCGCTCAGCCATGTCATTTAGGTTGCTTACAAACCGACCTGTTGAAGCCTCAGGAACGCATTCAATACCAAAAGAGATGAGGTTCCCAGCAAGCACTCTTTCAGCCAAATCCTTATAACACCACAAAGCCCCGCCTGCTGGATGGATAAACCAGATATTTTGCCCTTCAGGATTCTGAGTTAAGCGCGCCACGCCTGAAACCTGATGACCTGCACCAGGTTCGGTTATCTCCTTCAGCGATAGGGCAATATTATTAGCGGTACGGCCTTCAAAAATAAGATAGGACGGCAGATGTGTGTCGTAACGTTTTCCAAGTTCATTAAGTATTCTGATAGCTAGTAACGAATGGCCACCTGAAAGAAAAAAATCATCCTGTTCATTGACATACTCTCCCAGATAATGCCTGAACAAAGTAAGCACTTCTGCGAGATAAGCTGAATCAGCGACTGCCCCCCCACTTGAGTCATTGGATATTTCATCATTGCGCGGGGACTGCTGTTTGCCACTGAGTTCACCTTTCAAAAGAGAGTTAAGCGCTCTGGACCAGGCTCCTATCATTGCGTCAGCTGTTGAATCAGATACAACGTCGGTACAGTATTCAAGTCGAATAATTGTTTTTCTGGCAGTGCGTGTGATAACAAACGATGTATCCGCTTTAGGGGACTCCCGATGAGAATAACTCCATTCCAGATTGGGAAGGTCAGCCCCGCCTTCATTGAACACGAAATTGTTCTGCCACAAGGGCCGGCTACCGGTGCCTTTTGATTTAACCTTACTGTGAATGAGTTTCTGAATTGAGATATCAGCATGTGCAAGACAAGCTGTAAAAGTCTCACTGACCTTCTTCAAAAGCTTTTCGGCGTCATCAAAATAGCTGAACGGAACAGGCAGAGTTTTGACAAAATTACCCAGACTTTCAGTTTGCGCTGGACTACGGTTGTAAACCGGAACACCAATGCAAAATGCGTCTTGTTGAATAAAATCATAAAGGGTAAGGCATGTTGCAGTCAGCAGAAGGGTGAAAGGCGTCATATTCCCCCTTCTGCTGAAACGGTCTATAGCATCGTGTGAAGCTGCAGGCAGCTCAATCGAGATAGAATCCCCATGACTGGTAAGCCTATTCCCGATCCGAAACTCTGGAGCGATACGAGACTCCGGGCCGACAGTGGAAAGCGCATTTTCCCACCAAGAAAGCGATTCGTCAGTCGCAGCTGCTGCAGATGATGAGCAGTATTTGAGGAAAGCAGTATCACTTTTTTCAGGATAACTTACTCCTGAAAGAATTGCGCTTAGCTCGTTAAAGAAAACATCAGCCGAAAAACCATCAAATATAACGTGATGGAAAATGACCAAATACTCATTCGGGTTTTTAAGCGAAAAAATTTTCCAGAGAGCATTATCTGTGACTTTAATCGCCTTGACACTAGCATCCTTAGGGCGTTGACTTTCATGAGAAATAGTGACTATATCGCCATAAGGAGAAACGTGCTGATAAAAGGTTTGGTTACTTTCTTTAATATTTGCTCTCAATACCGGATGTCGTTGTGACATGACCTGAAGCGCAGCGGAGATATCATCATGCGATGCATCTTTAAAAACAACTTTATAATGCAGTTCCCAGTCTAGTGGATCACCATCATTTAATGTTGAAAAGAGTATGCCCTGCTGCTCTTCTGAAAGCGGTATGTTCGTGAAGTTTTCACATACCTCTTCTTCAGGTTCTGCTTTGGTAGCGGAACATACTGTCTCATAAAGCGTGCTGAGGCTACCTTCACTGAGGATTTCTGAAGAAGAAAGTTTAACCTGATATTTATCTAGGATCATCTTCGCTGCACGGATACAGTGCAGTGAATTTACACCCTGCGCGACTAGGTTTGCATCTGACTCAAGGAGCGAGCCAGTGATACTGGCCCACTCCTCTATGAACTTATCAAGTCCTGCATTATGCGTGGCGTTATTACGGGCGTGGGCGTTACCGCGTATGGACATAAGTCTATTAACATCAAGCTTTCCGTTTGGAAGTGAAGGAAATTCTTTGAGGGTAATGAAACGGGAAGGGACCATCCACGACGGCAGATAGCTGCTCATGTAATCACGGATCGCACTATCACTAATTACGGTATCAGATTCAAGCCAAATATAAAGAGTGTCCGCATTTACAACACCAATATGTAGAGATCTAATAGCATCTGAGAAAGCCAGAGCAGTTTTAGCAATTTCATCTTTTTCAATGCGTAGCCCACGAAGCTTTATCTGATGATCGTTTCGGCCGATAAAATAAAGCATTCCGTCATTTGCAATGCGTACGATATCACCTGTACTGTAGCTGACTGCAATACCCTCTGGGCTGATCTCAAATTTATCTCTGGTTGCTGAATCATTATTAATATATCCAGATGCCACATTTGGCCCGGAAATAATCAGTTCACCTTCGCTGGCAGAGCCGTTGCATCCGGCATCCACTATTTCATAAGTAACACCGGGCAAAACTCGCCCGATTGGCAGGTAGTCACCATCAATAACGTCCCCGATTGAATAGCGGTAGAAACAACACTGGATAGTAGTTTCAGTTGGTCCATAAAGGTTGACGAGTTCAGAATGAGTTTCAGATATGAGTGAGTCAGCAAGTTCCTTTGATATGGCCTCTCCTCCGCTAAAAAGAAGTCTCAAGCCATTAAGCTCTGAAGCCTGCCCCGTGTCTTTGATGTAGCGAAGCACTGTAGGGACGAATTGAGCAATGCTGACTTTGTGACGTCTCAGATTCTCCAATATCTTTGAAGGATCGGCATCACTAATAACACAAGACGCCCCGCTCATAAGAGGTGCAAGGTATTCCCAGACCGAGGCGTCGAAACTAATTGAAGATTTCTGTATAAACACATCATCAGCAGTCCATCTGAATTCGTCATTCATCCAATCCATATGGAAAGCCAGAGCCCGCTGTGAAACAACCACACCTTTAGGTTTACCAGTACTACCACTGGTATAAATAACATAGGCAGGTAGTTCGTTAGCCTCCCTTTCAGTGGCATCAAGAATGAGTTCAGTGCTACTGATGATCTGGTTTCCATCTACAAGATCTTTCACCAGGAAGCTTTTGCCAGTCACAGACGTTTGACGCTCGCTGTCAGTGAGCGTCAAAGTTGCATCTGCATTCTCAATACAGTAAGCAATACGTTCCGCTGGATAGGACACATCTAACGGAATGTAAGCCGCATCGCAAAACTGCACGGCAAGCATGGCGATGTACCAGTGTGGATTTTTTTCTGTAAGCAGCGCAACGTAAGAGCCGGGTTCAACGCCCAAGCTTTTGAGTTTAACAGCCAGGTCAGCCGCAGACTGAACTAGTTCACCATAAGATAAGGTGGTCTCGCCATAAACTAATGCTATGCGCTCTGGATGACTTAACGCAATTTTACAGATGGTGCTGATGGGTGTTTGCATGTTATCCCGCTACGATATTCTTTTTGCCCTGAACGAAATGTTTTGAGTGCTCGCTGAGGTTACGGACATTGACGGTTTTCATTAACCAGCGACTTTTGAGAGCTTCCTGATTGCTGATGTTACGGATTTCTTTATTGTGTAGACAGTCATTATTAGCTGCACCCATGAATAAACCGGGTGAAACAAAAACAGGAACTTTCACATCGTGAATGGCCTGCTTAAGTTTTGCAATTGCCGCTTCAGCCGTTTCATTTATGCCTTTAGTACGATTTTCGAAATAGCGTATATCTGTCGGTGTCACACCACCAAGCACGGGATGAATATCTGCTTCGCCTAACTGAACATGGCTTTTATGAGTGGAAAGATCGTCAAATGGAGTGTAGAAGAGATCCTCTCTCAATACACTTTTGGTCTCATCTGACAGTTTGGAAAGGATATCTACGTTGCGGGCAAAGCAAGTATAGATTTCGTTTTCAGGATTATTTCTCAATCCGAGGATATTAACCCAGTCAGGTCTCACAAAGTGATTAGCCAGGTCTTTATGGAAATAAATCTCATTGAGGGCTTTTTGAGACTGGCTATTTTGCAATTCTTGCTTAGGATGGATATCCTGGAAAACATCGCCATCATTAACATTCATATAACCGATAGGACTCTGATTCAGAAGGATAGCGCTCAGCCCCAGCATCCCTTCAGCGACGAAAGTCTGTTTGAGTTTTCTCTTCTCTTCCACCGGGTTTACAAATCCCAGCCAAGGTAATTCATCATCAATCGGGCAGTTATCGAAAACGGTGTAAGGTGATTCATATTCGTCTTCTTTTCTCTTTTGTTCACAATGAACCAGGAAACGTTCAGGTACTTCTCCATTTCTGACAATGTCAGCCACTGCCATCATGAAGGCGTCATAGTTTTGATAGGGATTGATGGTGATCTTATTCAGCAAATCGTGTGTTTTTAGCTTCTCTGCTTCGGAGAAAGTGAACTGGATAATTTCTGAATTACGCATATTCCTTTACCTTTATTGATTAATACGTTGATGTTGTGTTTGTTAAAATTATGTTTGTAAAGAAATATCAACGTATCAAAATTCATTAGCGGCAACAACCATTGAGTACTTGGCCTGAGCCCAAGCAGGCAATTAAAAATCCTGCAAAAAACAATAATCAAGATTTTTATTCTTTTCATGAAAAAAATATCAGGCATTAAATCTTCAAATGATTGTAAATCGTCGCATCTTACCCTTATTTAATAGCAGGGATTTCTTGTGATTTATGCAGAAAATATAATGTTAAAAAATGAATTTGAGATTTAAGTCAATAGGGTTTTGTGATTGAAAGTTAATTTTTATTAATAAATAAAGTTTGTGATAATCCATTTTATTAGAATGATTAACGCCGGTATTTCATTTAAACGCTAACCTTACGGTATGAAATTTATACTCCACCTCAGAAAATTAAAAATGCTTAGCTAGGTTATTTTTTGACGTAAAATTAGTTCCCTCTGGTGATTGGTCTTCCACCATTAACTGCATGACGGAGTGTCGCAGGATCTCGTGGTAAACTTGAGTGCTAGTATTCACACTTCATCTGCCAGCTGTGTCCTGCGCTTCCTGACCCACAAACCCCACCTTTCCAGAGCTTGGGCGGTTAATGTTGTCGAGTGTCGCTATCAGTGCGTCTGCGTTGGCGCCTGATTGCTGCTTTCATTCTTGAAAAAGTCAAAGGTATTGGACCAATAACCTAGGCTGCTATCTTGATCCAGCTGCCGGAGCTCGGGCTGCTGACACGTAGGCAGATTTCGGCGCTGGTTGGAGTGTGCCCGTATGACAGAGACAACAGGCAGCTTCGTGGTAAAAGGGCGATATGGGGCGGCAGGTCAATGGCTCTCTGCACGACGAGTTTGTCATCGAATCACAATATGGCAGATACCTCATTCATTTTAGTTGTCACTGACTCCTTTGCCACAATCCAACGTTAGCAAAGCTTTCCTGCACAACCTTTACTTCGGTTAGAGAAATCGGCCGAGCGCTTGGCTCGCTGATGAACTGAAAAAAACATAAATCATTCAGTGCTAATGTCCGCTTATCGCTCATAGCGGACCTTCAGCGCCGTCCGTCCCCTTGTGCCAGAAGCGGACTTTCAACGCCGCAAATCACAAGCAGACACAAGTTGTACAGTGAGGCACGAGCGGTGCAGCTTTTGGCTGTCCGTATGTATTTTATGCTCGCCCCAGCAGCTCATGTTCCTCGTCGCCCGATACTTTCATACGCCACGTCTTCTAAAGTATTCATTTAGCCGATGGTAACGAACATCTTGCCCAAGCTGTGTATCAGCTTGCACGATTTGACCCAAGCATTGCCCCAATTCCTGGGGCACCCACTGTTGGTCAGAAATTATGACATTGAGCAGGCCAAGTGCGTCCGCTGGATACCGGTTGCATAAGCCTGATTCGTGTAACAGGCGAACGACGTAATTCGGGTGTGCGAGCGGTTGTAGCCAGTCCTGCACCGCAATCAAAGCCGCCGGAAACTCACCTCGGGCTGCAATAACCATACGAGTTAAAGACTCGGAGATGCGCGGGGTGGCCAGGTCGCGAGATTTTGGCCAGATCTGTTGCCAGAATGGCTGGGCACGGTTTTTCCAATAGTCCTCACTCTGATCGGCCGCACCTTCAAGCGCTTGGGAAAGCGCTTGCGCGCATACCTCCAGACCTTCTCGTGGAAGCGCGCCAATTGCCGATCGTAGTTCCTCCACGGTGTATCCATCGATCATGCTCAATGCTGCGTAAGTTAGGAAGGTCGCGAATTGCTGGCGGTGTTCGCTAAGATTAGCATAGTGGTTTGCGCTCTCCAGAAATTGCGACTTAAAGGCTGTAAGCAACGGCTGGTATAGGCGTGGAGACCAGAGAAAACCTTCCCACACGGCTTTTGCTTCGACAGGATTGTTCCAGCTAAACAAGGGCAACAGATGCTGTTCGGTCCAAGGAGGGTCCACGCGGAAAAATGTGATAAGCCGCGAACCTAAAAGTACCCGGCCATGACGAAATCGATCTATCTGCGTATCGCACAGTGTGGTGAATATAGGCTTCAATTCAGCAGGAAGCAGATCATTATCATTGAGGTTCTGCTTGAACCATAGGGTAATCAAGGCTTGCGTGACATGCCCGATTGGATGGTTAATCGCCGAAGTGACAGAGTTATCGGTCTCGATTACGTTAGACCCTGAACCGGTTTCAAGCGCTAGGATGCGGCGGCAAAGGTTCATCAGGATGTCCGAATGGCAGCTGATGGACTTGGAGGCCACCTTCATCCACCAAGTTACAGCGTGGTCAATCTCCTGAAGGACTGTATCTGGCATCATCTGCACTAGCGGTGCGGCGTACCGCCAAGAACGCAACACCATATCTTCTTCGGCCCAAGTCTGCAGAGCTTCACGCCACCGGCCCGCGGGCCACGTACCATCTTGTGATAGCTCACGTAACGCGGAGAGACTGTGAAAAAAGCGCGTGCGACAAACGTCACACCACGTGTCTTCATAGAAAGGCTGCTGTTTTGGCATCGGCTTTGCGAGCCATTGCACCAGTTCCTGCCGTGTGCGGGGCGCAATGTCGACATCTCGACTGTTTTCGAAGTCTGGATCACCGGTACCGCTCATCCAGTGAGAGAACTCGTCACGTTCGTTGGTTGCCAACAGCCATTGTGGATAGGCAGTGGATATTTCCGCCAAGCGTGCCGCCGCAGACGCACCCAAAACGAGGCCCGATTCGCTGAGCTTTGCTAGATGCAGCCATACGGAATGTGCCACTAACTCTTGCCAATGTTCTGCTTCCAAGTTATCCCTGTACATCTCGCGCGGAGGTCCCACCAAGATGGATGCTTCCAGATAGTCTTGTGCAGTTCCTGTCAAATGCTGGCCCTGCAAAACAAACAGCCTGAATACCTCACGTCTAGTATGTGTAGACCAAAGCCACCACGCGCCTTCTGCCAGTAGCCATTTTACCCACTGTTCGGGCCGTATGCAGTCGTCTTGGCTCGCAGCAAACAGGGCCAGACGTTTAAACGTAGGATATGGGAACTCAAACCAATTCAGAGCAATGCGCATAGCAAGAGCGCTGTCATTAGAGAGAACTCTCAGCCATGCATCGCGCAGCAATTCAATCAAGGTCACCCAATCATGAAAACCCCGGTTCTGCCAATGCTGAGTGATTGACGGCAAATCCCAATGCGAATGATCGCTATGGTCGTCGGCCTCGCCCAATTCCCGCAACAGGTCAAGTGCATCACGCAATAGCAGCTGGAAATCTTCCAACAGGTACGGCAAAGCTGATTTCCAGTGCTCGTCGGCAAGATAGCTTAGGGTTGAATGCACGTGGTCGGCGGCCAGCACCAACTCCCAGTCCACCAATTGATTGATTCGCGAGAGCTCTTTGGTGGTGCTAGAATCGTCGTTGCTCCAGCGAAACGGCTTCTTCAGCATCACCTTTGGAGCAAGTAACTCGCGTAACTCTAGACGTAATGTGGTGGTCAAGCCCTCGCGCTGCAGGCGGTTTTGCCAGCGATATAGATCGGGACCATGCCATGGCGATTTCACTCGGCCACTAAGCATAAGCCGCCACAACCTGGACATCAGGGGGCCGGGAATAGCTTTGGGGGCATGCAGGAGAATTTCATCACGCTCTGAGGTCTTGTGATCCCGTTCTAGCGCTGCGAAGCGATCCATTTTATGCTCGATCAACCACGACCAACGATCGTGTAGCTGTCCGCCGCGTTCTGCAATCCAAATGATTAGTCTCGGATCGTCCAAATAACGAGCCAGCCAGCAGGCTATATGAAACATCACATCATCCCATTGGCTATCGCTAACGCCTCCAGATGCCAGCAGGATCTGTGGCGCGCGGTCATAGGGCGCAGGCCGACGAATCAGGCTGAATCGAAGTTTGGTGTCTTTCTCTACATGCGGAGGCACATGGAAGCGAGGCAGATCACTATACTGGAAGCGTTCGTCTGAGAATGCTTCCAGTAGCCAGTCCAGCGGTGGAGCAGGATTGAGATCCGCAAAACGTTTTGCCGGTAAACCCGATTTATCTGACAAGGCCCATAGCATCCGGCCTACGAAATCGTCCTGCCGTGTGCTGTCCTGCGGACGGGCCAGAGCATGTTTGACGACAATAGCTTCTTTGCCCTGCACACCGTCGCGATAAGTATCTGCCCAAGCGTGCAATGTTTGATGCAGTGCTGAATGGTCGTAGGTGCCCGCCGGCACGGTGTAAAGGATGGGTGTGACGCCCTTGGCCTCCCACTCAATAGTTTTCAGGTGCTCATGTCCCGGCTCGCAATCACCCAGTGACCATGCTTGCGGCGTTACTTCACCGAGCATTCGATCGGCGGCCAAGGCATCCATCATGTAACGTAGTACCGGGTCGTTGATGCTGTAACCCACGAAGCAGACCATGTAGTTGCGGAACAACTCGCTCACGAAGCGGGCTGCCCAGCGCTCCGTGAGGTAGGCCAAGCCAAAGTCACCGCTAGTAACGACCATACGATTCAGAGCGGTATCGTCCGCCTTTTCCGGCAGCAGGCCATGCAGGTGGACCAGTCCGTCCCAGCGGCTGTTTTTCGGAATCGGCAGCATCGGTGCTGAATAGGTTTGAAATGCTTGGCTCGTGCGTTTAGCTGCCACATGAAAGAGGCGATCAAAGTTGGTAGTGACTAGCCGAACAGCTCCCTCGCGGCTTCGCGCTAGGCGCAACAGCGCCGCCTGAGTATCTGTAGCACCTTTGCGACGAAGCTTTGGCTTTAGGGCTTTTGCCAGTGCGCGGCGAACGGCCGTACGCTGACCCGGCAGGCGCCTTTCAAGCAGGTCCAACGTGGCATCGAACTGCCCACGAGCAAAGGCCTCACGCTCAATGTCGGAAAGTGTTGTGCCAGTCAGCTGGTAGATCTGTTCCACCAAACCCTTAAAACCTGGCAAATCTGCAGGATAGGAAATTCCTGCTCCACAGAAAAAGACCACGCGGCCTTCCTCGTGTGCCTGTAAAAGTGCATCTGGAATGTCAGGGCCATGGGTAATGAATTGCATTCCTTTTCTTCCTATCCAATGTGCATGTTCATTCGAGAAAATGAGGGGGCAATCTGTCAAGCCGCTTACTAAACCGACCGAGCAAGGGCGGTTTCCCTGTAAGCAAATCTACCTTGTAAGGTCACGAAGTCCAACGTCTGTAATTAGCTTATAACGGACCTTAGCCTCACGTTAGTCCGCTCTGTGCCAGAAGCGGACGTTATTCAGCTGTCAGGCAGGTATACCATAGACAGATTATCCCCGGATGGCTAGCTTGATATCTGTTAAAGACTTAAGCACTTTAGGCCGATAAAAACA